>JAABUP010001565.1_pt1 | contig 47891 bp, 44 predicted proteins | sample 5559201 | NCBI WGS metagenome assembly JAABUP01 (sample SAMN10711887, study PRJNA513373) | rock metagenome | isolation source: Antarctica rocks | place: Antarctica
ACACTCCGAAGCCATGATCAAGTGGTCGATGATCGGGCTGATGACCCGACGCCTCGCACCGGCACCCGGCCGACGGCCCTGGCAGCCCAAGACCGCCGCATGACCGCTTTCCCAACACTTACTTAGGCGCCGCCGAAGCCGACCCGGCGAGTCTCTGCTTCCGCGATTTCGACATAGGCCAGCTTGTCGGCTGGCACGAGGACCTTGCGTCCCCTGTCGTCGACCAGGGTCAGGATGCCGAGGTCGGCCTTGAGCGCATCGGCGACGGCCTTCTCGACCTGGGCCGGGGTCTGACCGCTTTCCACGACCAGCTCGCGGGCTGCGAACTGGATGCCGATCTTGACCTCCACGCGGGACCTCCGGGTTGCCGGGCACGGCTTGGTGCCGGGCTCACGCACGTACCGTAACCGGGGCGGGTGCGGCTGGCCCGTCTGAAGGTTCCGCCGTGCGCGAACGATGGCGCTGGGTTCACCCCCCGCCAACCGCGACGGCGCTCTGGTTGCCCGACCAACGGCAAGGGCGGCCGCGTCAGTCGTGACGGGGGTAGCCGGAGATGCCACGCCAGGCCAACTGGGTGAGCAACTCCGCGGCTCGCTCCTGGCTGACGGCGGTGTTGGCCAGCCGCCAGCGGGCGGCAACTTCCGCCATCCCGGCGAGGCCGACAGACATCAGCCGGGCTTCGTCGGCGGACAGGCCGGTGTCAGCGGCGATCGTGTCGGCGATCGCTTCGGCCGCCTCTCGGATCATGCGGTCCACCCGCTCCGCGACGCGGGGTTCGCTGCGCAGGTCGGACTCGAAGACCAGCCGCTGCGCACCCTCATCGTCGACAAACCGCAGGTAGGCGGTCATGGTGGCGGTCACCCGCAGGCGGTTGTCGACGGTGGAGGCCAACGCTTCGCGGACGGTGGCAATCAGGTCCCTGGCACCCCGATCGAGCAGCGCCAGATAGAGGTCCAGCTTGCCGGGGAAGTGCTGATAGAGGACTGGCTTACTTACCCCGGCTGCGTCAGCGATTTCGTCCATTGCGGCCGCGTGGTAACCGTGGGCCACGAAGACCTCTTGCGCGGCGTCCAGCAGCTGCGCGCGGCGGGCCGAGCGGGGCAACCGCACTCGTGCGCCGGGCGTCCTGGCCGGCCCGCGTTCGGTGGTGGGGTCGGCGGTGCTCACGGCCGTAGCGTCGCACAGCAACGCGGCTCCTGAAGGCCCGCCTACGTGCGGTCGAGTAGCGGAGCAAACAGGTCTCCGAACTGCTGCATGCGGGGCAGCACGTCCGTGGCGGTGAAGACCAAGTCGGCCGGTGATTGGCAGCCACGCACCTCCTCCCACGTCAACGGGGTGGAAACCGTCGGCCGGTCGCGCCCGCGCAGGGAGTAGGGCGCGATGGTGGTCTTGGCGGGATTGTTCTGCGACCAGTCGAGGAGCACCTTGCCGGGGCGGAGCTCCTTGGCCATCCGGGACACCACAAGCTCGGGACTGGCCTGCTCGAGTCGTCGGGCCAGGTCACGCATGGCATTGCGGCTGTCACCGCCGGGCCAGCGGGCATAAACCTGCAGCCCCTTACTGCCACTGGTCTTGGCGACGGCCGTTTCGCCGAGCTCGTCACGGATCTGCACCGCTAGCCGGCAACATTCAACGATCGTTGCCGGCGCCCCCGGATCGAGGTCCACCACGACCAGGTCCGCAGCCTGTGCCCCGCCGCGTGGCCCCACTCGCCATTGCGGTACGTGCATTTCCAGCGCGGCCAGGTTCGCCGCCCAGACAAGGGTGGCCAGATCATCGACGATCACATAGTCGATCTCGTCGCGGTTCTGGGTGCTGCCAGGGGCCGGGAGCCGCACCGTTCGCACCCAGTCCGGGGTGCCCTTTGGGGCGTTCTTGGTGAAGAAGGAGCCCCCGCCTACCCCGTTTGGGAAGCGGACGAAGGTGCACGGCCGCGCGGTGAGGTGCGGAAGCAGCACCGGGGCGATGCGCGAGTAATAGTCGATGACCTCACCCTTGGTGAACCCATCGGGATACAGCACCTTGTCGAGGTTGGATAGCCGTACGGCTACCCCGTCAACGTCTACGGTGCGTACCGTTCCGGCAGCCGCCATGCGGCCATGCTGCCCCGAGTGTTGCCAGCGCACACGCGGGGAGGGGACTATACCGAGGCCACCGGGTAAGGGAGCGGCGAATGAGATCGGTGTGGAAGGGTGCCATCAGCTTCGGGCTGGTGACGATCCCGGTGAAGCTTTACCGCGCCACCGAGCAGCGCGACGTCAGCTTTCATCAGGTACGGGCGAGTGATGGGTCCAGGATTCGCTACCAGCGCATCGCGGCCGCCGACGGTGAACAGGTCGAGTATGCCGACCTCGCGAAGGGCTACGAGCTGCCTTCCGGTGAAACCGTGGTTCTCACCGACTCCGACCTGGCTGACCTTCCCCTTACCAGCAGCCGCAGCATCGAGGTCGACTCCTTCGTGCCGCTGGAGCAGGTCGATCCCATCTATTTCGACAAGACCTACTACGTCGAACCGGACGGGCCGCAGGCCGGCAAGCCTTACGCCTTGCTTCGCGATGCCCTCGCGCAGTCGGGGCGGGTGGCCCTGGTGAAGGTGGCACTTCGCCAACGCGAGCAGCTCGCCACGCTGCGGGCGCGAGACGGCCTTTTCGTACTGGAGACAATGATTTGGCCCGATGAGATTCGGTCACCCGACTTCGCCTTCCTGGGCGAACAGGTGGAGGTCCGTACGCAGGAATTGTCGATGGCTGCCTCGCTCATTGCGTCACTGTCCGGCGACTTCCGCCCAGAGCAGTACACGGACGCCTACCGGGAGGCGCTGGAAGCGGTGGTGCAGGCCAAGATTGACGGGCATGAGGTGAAGACGCCGCCCGGCGCGGATCGGCCAAGCGCCGACGTGGTGGACCTGATGAGCGCCCTGCGGGCCAGTGTCGATGCGGCTAAGCGCAACAGGGCCGACAGCCCGCCGCCCGGCCCGGCGGGCACGGCGACCGACCGGCCGAGCACGGCGCCCGGCCGGGCGACCCCGAGCGCCTCTGCCGCTTCCGGGGTCCGGGCGCAGAGCAAGTCCGCGAAGTCGCCAGCGAAAGCGAGCGGCACGACAGTGGCCAAGAAGGCGGCCAAGTCCGCCGCCGGTTCCGCGAAGAGCAAGCGCTCGACACGCAAGAGCGCTTGAGCACACGCCGGTGCCTCGTTGGGGCGAAGGCTCGGTCGGGCCTGTCCACCCTGACAAGGCAATCCGGCCTACCAGTGGCGCCGGGCGAATCCGATTCGTCCTCCGTCGCTGAGCGGCGCCCTTAGAACGGTGGTTCGTCGGGGTAAGCCGTGGCCCTGGGCAGCAGCGCGCTCGGGGGCTCATCGGTGCGGCGCTTCGCTCGGGGCGTTGGTGGCTGCCATGGTTGGTAGAACGGAGGGTCCGGCGCCGCGGACGGTGTGCCCGTAACCCGACCGAGCGGGATGGCCGCCAGGCTCGGGCCGCCGGTACTCGGGCCGCCGGTACTCGGGCCGCCGGTACCGGGGGCGCCAGTACTCGGGCGGCCGGGACTGGGGCCGCCGCTGTTCGGTGGGTTGGGCGTCGGGCTCGCGGGATGGTCGATGCCGGGTCCAGCACGGGTTTCGGCGGGAAACAGGTCGTCGTAGGGCGGCGGGGTCCAGGCGACGCTGTTGTCTGGGCGCAGTTGGACCGTCCAGCCGCCTTCGTGGACGGCTTGGTGGTGGCGATGGCACAAGATCATCAGGTTGTTCTCGTCAGTGGATCCGCCGTTCTCCCAGGTGCGCAGGTGATGCACGTGGCAGCGTTGCGCTGGTCGTTCGCAGGTGGGGAACCGGCACTGCCGGTCGCGATGCTCGATTCGTCGCCGCTGCGCGGCGCTGGGGTAGCGGGCCGCCCGGCCCAGGTCGATGACCGTACCGGTCATCGGATTGCGGATCAGTCGGGTCAGCAGGGCGTCGCAGGCCAGCCGGCGGGCGGTTTCGGGCAAGATCGGGTCCCCTCCGGCGAGGTGTCCCGGTCGCTCGTTGAGCCCGAGCACAGTGGACAGGTCAACGGTGATGGTGACGGCCGCTGGCGCCGGGCGCCCGTGGCCAGCCGGGACCAGGTCACCCGGGCTGGTCTCCTGCGGGGCGCTCGTTGCGGCTGTGATCAGCCCACCCCGTGCGGCCGGAACCAGGCCGCCACCTCCGGGCGCCGAACCGCCACGGCCGGCGGGAACCAGCCGGCCCCCTACGGCCCGAACCAGGCCGCCACCTCCGGCCTGTTCGTCGCGCCAGAAGGTGCATAGGTCAACGAGGGCGTCGGCACGGCGGGCCCCGATCTGGCGGGCGTCATCGGGGCCCTGCCGTACCGCGAGGGTGTCGACGACCTCACCTACGACCGCGGCTTGCTCATCGGGCAGGGTGAACCACCCCTCGTGGCTGCCGTCAGGACCGGGCTTCATCTGAAGGCAGCGCTCGGCCCGGGCAGCCCGCCCCTGCTCGGCGGCCCGCTCCGGGTCGGCCGCCAGCGCCAGGGCGCGGGCGGCGCGCCGGACCTGCCCGGAGGTGCGTAGCGCAGGATCGCCGAGCAGCTCGAGTTCGATCTGCCGGCAACACGCAGGGTCCAACCCGGCCGTTGCCTGCGCGACGGCGACGGCGAAATCCCAACCTCGGTGGCCGGCGGCCAGTGCCGTCCGGGTAGCCGGCAGGCGCTCCGCCAGCGCGAGTGAGGTGCTGATCCGCCGGAAGGCCTCCCCGCCGTCGATTCCGCAGGCCACCGAGACCTGCTCACGGCACCATTGATCTCCCAGCACTGACCAATCCAGGGCGGCATAGCTGCCAAGCACGGCGGCACGGACCGAACTGAGCCACGCCAGCTGCGCGTCGCATGCGGCGACCGCTTCTAGCAACGCGTCGGGGCACATCGAATCGGTTCCCAGACCGGCCAACACCAACCCGGCCAATGGGCCGGGCGGCACATTCAAGTGCAAAGAGGATTGCGCCGGCTCCGAATGATGCGGCGAGTTCCCCACCCCCCGCGGGCGCCGCCGGGGTCGCCGGCCGCGAGCGAGCGACCCGAGTCCTCCCGGAGCACCGTCAGGCCCCCCGCTGCTCGGACGCGGATCAACCGCCTGGGGAACCTGCCGACCGGCATTCTGCGGCGGAACGTCCTGGGGATGCTCATTGTCGGGATAAGCAACTGAGCCACTCGAACTCATGTTCCCAAGCTACCGTCCACCACCGACACCACCGCGCCCAACAATCGCCCAGCTGTGGACAAACCCTGCAGCCTGACCCGAAACCACACCGAGCGCCCAGCGCTCAGCGCCCAGCGCCACGGGTCCGCAGACACCTGCGCCGGAGCGAACGCGGGAGGCTTGGTGGCAGTCGTCGTCTACCGTGCCGAAGGTGAACGTGCTCCCCGGTCCTGACCAAGACCCGCTGCCGCCATGGCCAGGTCAACGTCGCCGTGTCGGCCGGTACGACTTGCACGTTCGCGCCGCCGGATTGGGCGAGGCCGCGGTCTTTGTTCATGGCCTCGGCGGCTCCAGCACCAACTGGACCGATCTGATGGCACTGCTCGGTGATCGGCTGGAGGGCCTGGCCCCTGACCTACCAGGACACGGCCGCAGCCCCGCCGCACCAGACGGCCGCTACGCGTTGCGGAACCACGCCGCCGCGGTCGAGGCCCTTATCGACGACTGGGGTCGGGGCCCTGTGCATGTGGTCGGCAATTCGCTGGGTGGCGCGGTGGTCACGGTGCTCGCGGGACGCCGACCCGACCTCATCCGCTCATTGACGTTGATCTCGCCGGCATTTCCACAGCTCGATCCCCGGCAGGCATCCGATACACGCGTTGCCGCGTTGCTGCTGCCTGGGATTGAGAAGCTGGCGCGCAAGCGCTTGGCACGGATCCCGGTGGAGCAACGCACCCGGGGAGTGCTCGAACTCTGCTATTTCGACGTTGCACGGGTACATGAGCGGCGATTGGCGGAGGAGGCCGCCGAAGCCAAGGCTCGGATGAGCCAGCCGTATGCAGAAGTGGCGTTCATCCGGAGCCTGCGTGGTCTGATCCGGTCCTATCTGTGGTGGGGTTCCCGCTCATTGTGGTCGTCGGCTGGCAGGGTGACCGCACCGGTCCAACTCATTTGGGGCGAGCACGACAAGCTCGTGCCGGTGACCCTCGCTCCGCGGGTGCAACGTGCCTTTGCCCACGCACGTGGCGGTGCGCGACTTGCCGTATTCGAGCAAGCCGGGCACGTTGCGCAGATGGAGTTGCCGGAACAGACGGCAGAGCTCGTAGGCGCCACGCTTGACCAGGCGTGGAATGCTGCGGAGCCGGTGGATTCGAGCGGTCCCCGCTAGTGAGCGAGATCAGCGCTTCGGACGATTCTGGTCATGCTTCGGCCGGGGATGGGTTGGGGGAGTTGTTCCGAGTTGGCCGCCCAGCGCGTGGGCCTTGCGCAGCCGGGTCCGGACGCGGCGGAGATCGCTGACATCGTTCGGGAAGGGGTTCGTGATGCCACTCGGGACTTCGTTCGGGACTACCTGCGTGATGCCGTCCAAGACATCGTCACCGTGTCGACGCGCGACACCGAGCGACGCATTACCGAGCATATGGACGAGGCCGTTATGGGGTTGGCGCAGGCCCTACTACATCGTCGCCCGGCGCTGGGAGCCGGAATAACTTCGGTGGACGAGGTCGCTGTGAACGCCGGGGTCTCGCTACCGGATGCGGCCCCGAACCCCGCACCGGCCCCGCCTCGCAAACCGCCCCCGAACCCGGAACCGCCCCCGAACCCGGCCACGCAAGCCTCCGCCCGCCGAGGTCGCCGGCTGCGTCCTTTTCGGCTGCGCTGACCGAGCCGGGGGAATGCTGGAGGCGTCCGACAGACTTGCATCGACAGAGCACTCTAAGTCCGTCGTTTGCTGGCCGGAGGAGAACTGTCGTGCCGTTGCCGCCCTTGGTCGAGGCCGCCGCTGACCTCTCCCGCGAAGAGGTGATGCGCTACAGCCGGCATCTGATCATTCCTGAGGTGGCGACCGACGGGCAGAAGCGGCTGAAGAACGCCAAGGTGCTCGCGGTAGGCGCGGGCGGCCTAGGCTCCCCGACGTTGATGTATCTGGCGGCGGCCGGCGTGGGCACTCTCGGCATCGTGGATTTCGATGTTGTCGACGAGTCAAACTTGCAGCGGCAAGTGATCCACGGTCAGTCGGACATAGGTCGGCTCAAGGCTGAATCGGCGCGGGAGTCGATCTTGGAGATCAACCCGCACACGCATGTGGTGCTGCATACCGATCGGCTGGACTCCTCGAACGCGCTGGATAACTTCGCCGATTACGACTTGATTGTGGACGGCACGGACAACTTTGCCACCCGGTACCTGGTTAACGACGCGTGCGTCCTGCTCGGCAAGCCTTATGTCTGGGGGTCGATTTACCGCTTCGACGGCCAGGCCAGCGTTTTTTGGGCTGAGCATGGACCCTGCTACCGCTGCCTGTATCCCGAGCCGCCGCCGCCAGGGATGGTCCCCAGTTGCGCCGAGGGTGGGGTCCTGGGTGTGCTGTGCGCATCGATCGGCGCCATTCAGACAACGGAGGCGATCAAGGTCCTCACTGGGATAGGGGAACCCCTCGTCGGCCGGCTGATGGTCTACGACGCGCTGGAGATGACCTACCGCACCATTAACGTGCGTAAGGACCCCGAGTGCCCGGTCTGTGGGAAGAACCCTACGATCACCGAGCTGATTGATTACGAGGCGTTCTGCGGGGCCGTTTCCGACGCGGCGAGCGAAGCGGCGAAGGACTCCACCATCACTGCCGCCGAGCTCAAGACAATGATCGATGCCGGTGACGACCCGTACATCGTCGATGTGCGCGAGCCGGCCGAATACGAAATCGTCCGGATCCCCGGCTCGCACCTGATCCCCAAGGGGGAGATCGTGGATGGCTCGGCGCTCGCCGCGCTGCCCGGTGACCGGAAGATCGTGCTGCACTGCAAGAGCGGGGCTCGGTCAGCAGAGGCGTTGGCTGTGCTCAAACAGGCTGGCTATTCCGATGCCGTCCATGTACAGGGCGGTGTGCTGGCCTGGGCCAATCAGGTCGACCCGAGCCTGCCGACCTACTGAACCGATGCCGCGCCGCGGCCCTCCCAGCGCCTCGCCCAGTACGGTTTCGGTCCGTGCCGTTTCGCGCCGTACCGCGTCGCCTGGTACGGCTTCGGCCAGCGTGGGCCTCGGCACCCGCCCGTTGGCGGTGACAGCGCCGACCCCGTTTGCCGTTCAGGTGCTGGACCTGGTGGAGCGAATCCCGCCTGGCAAGGTGATGACCTACGGCGATGTCGCTGAGTTCCTCGGTTCGCGCGCGGCCCGAGTGGTCGGCAATGTCATGAGCCAGCATGGCCGGGAGGTGCCGTGGTGGCGCGTGCTGCTCTCCACCGGACAGGTGGCGCCGTCTCATCCGGTGGAGGCGCTCAAACGGCTGCGCGCTGAGGGCACACCGCTGCTGCCGGGCGGGGAGCGGGTCAACCTGGTGGCCGCCCGCTGGGACGGTCAGTGAGAGCCCGCCCCCTCATCGCCGGGGCACCTCAGCCCGGTCGTTTGTGTCAGTGGCCTGTGCTCTGATCGGCGGGTGGCGCTCCGATACGTCCTTCAACGGGACCCGATCCTGCCCGGGGCCCGGCTCGCTCTCGACCCCGACCAGGAGCGGGTCGCCGCCCACCGCGGCGGCCCGCTGCTGGTGCTGGCCGGCCCGGGCACCGGCAAGACGGCGACCCTGATCGAGACGGTGGCCAGGCGGGTCGAGGCCGGGACGGACCCGGCGGGGCTGCTGCTGCTGACCTTCAGCCGGCGGGCGGCTGCGGAGCTGCGAGAACGGCTGGCCAGGCGCCTTGGCGGCGGCACAGTGGCGCCTGCGGCGTGGACCTTCCACTCGTTTTGCCTTGCTCTGCTGACCGAGGAGCGTGCCAGGGAGCTGCCCGGATCCCCGCGGCTGAGGCTCCTGAGCGGGCCCGAGCAGGAGGTCGTCATCAGGGATCTGCTGCGTGGCGACGCCGACGACGGCCGACCCTGGCCGTCGCCGTTGAATGGCGTGCTGGGCACCAGGGGCCTGGCCGCCGAGGTTCGCGCGCTGGTGGCCCGCGCGCAGCTCGTGGGGCTGGACCCGGCCACGTTCGCAGCGGTCGCCGACCGTCCCGAATGGCACGCGGTCGCGGATTTTTATGGGCGCTACCTGGACGCCATCGAGGCACAGGGAGCCCTGGACTACGCCGAGCTGGTGGCGCGTGCCGCTTCGCTCGCCGGCCGGCCGGCTGTCTTGACCCGGCTGCGCGCCCGGTTCGCGGCGGTGTGGGTGGACGAGTACCAGGACACGGACCCCGCGCAGGAGCGCCTCCTGCGCGCCCTGGCTGGCGACGGCGGTGACCTGACCGTTGTCGGCGATCCGGATCAGTCCATCTACGCCTTTCGCGGTGCGGACGTGGCCGGAATCGAGCAGTTCCCGGCGCGATTTCCTACTAGGCAGGGGAAGCCTGCCCCGGTGATTGCCCTGCGGCACTGCCGCCGGTCCGGACCGGTGCTCCGCGCTGCCAGCCGACGAGTTGCGGCGGCGCTACCTCCCGCGCCGGACCCGACGCATCGCGCGCTGCGGGGGTGCGGGGCCGCCAAGGATGACCGGATTGAGGTACTCACCTTCGCCTCGGCCGGCGCGGAGGCCGAACACATCGCTGACCTGCTGCGGCGCGCCCACCTCGACGAGGGGGTGTCCTGGTCGCAGATGGCGATTCTGGTTCGGTCCGGGACGGCGGCCATCCCGTATCTGCGTAGGGTTCTTGGTGGCTTGGGCGTGCCGGTCGAGGTCGCGGGTGACGAGCTCCCGATTGGCGCGGAAGCAGCGGTCGCACCGCTGTTACTGGCGTTGCGCTGCGCCAGCGACCCGGGCCAGTTAACAGCCGACCGCGTACGGGTCCTGCTTACCTCCCCCCTGGTCGGTGCGGATACCGCCGACCTGCGCAGACTGGGGCGGGCCCTTCGCGCCCACGCCCGCGCGGCTCACCCCGACCGACCACCGGAACCCTCGGCCGACCTGGTGCGCCGAGCGGTGCTCACACCTAGCCTGCTCGGGCCGCTCGACGAGCGGGACGCGGGCCCCGCTCGCCGGCTCCTGCGGCTGCTAGGCGCGGCCGAGAGCAAGTTGGAAGGCGGCGGCTCGCCCGCCGAGGCGTTGTGGGCGGTGTGGGCGGCCAGCCCCTGGCGTGAGAAGCTCGCTGATCTGGCAGGTGGGCCTAGCCGTGAGGCCCGAGCCGCGGACCGTGACCTGGACGCTGTGGTCGCCCTGTTCGATGCTGTCGGGCGGACGCTGGAACAACGGCCCGGGGTTGGTACCCGCGCGTTGCTGGAAACGCTGGAGGCGCAGCAGATCCCGGCTGCCGGCCAGGACGAGCGGGTGCTGCCCCGCGAAGGCGTCCGGCTGCTGACCGCACACCGCAGCAAGGGCCTGGAGTGGGAGCTGGTGGTGGTCTGCGGTGTCCAGGAGGGCACCTGGCCCGACCTGCGCCCCCGCGGATCGTTGTTACAGCCTGACGCGCTCGGCCCGAACGGGGCAGAGCCGGCGCCCACGGTGACCCGCCTGCTGGCCGATGAGCGTCGGCTGTTCTACGTGGCATGCACCCGCGCGCGAAACCGGCTGGTCGTGACCGCGGTCGCGACGGCCGCCGATGACGGCGAGCGCCCCTCCCGCTTCCTCACCGAGTTAGGTCCGTTGCCGGTCGCGATCTGCCAGCGGCCACTACGACCGCGGACCCTCGCGGGATTGGTCGCTGCCCTGCGTCATGAAGCGCTCGACCCGGCAGCCACCCAGGCGGCGCGGCAGGCAGCCGCCGCCCGCCTTGCGCAGCTGGCGGCGGCCACCGACCACCACGGCCGGGCGCTGGTCGCGGCCGCTGACCCCGACCGGTGGTGGGGCCTGCTCCCGCGGACAACCGGTCGCCCATACGACCAGGGCCCCCCCCTCGGGTTGTCGGCGTCGACCGTGACCGCCTTGGGAGAATGCCCGTTGCGCTGGTACCTCGCTCATGAGGTCCGCGCCGATGCCCCCGCGACGACCGCGTTGGGCTTCGGCAAGGTGATCCACGCCGTGGCGGACCTCATAGCCCGCGCGTTGCTGGCCCCCGACCCCGCAGCGCTCGCGGCCGAACTCGATCGCGTCTGGCCGGCGCTGGGCTTCGACGCGCCCTGGCACGGTGCCCACGAGCGGGATCAGGCTGAGCAGGCCATGACCAGGCTGGCGCGCCACGTCGCCTCCGTGCGGGACCGGGAGTTGGTGGGCAGCGAGGCCGACTTCGACATGGTGGTGGAGCTGGCCAGCGGTCCGGTTCGGCTGAAAGGGCGGATTGACCGGGTCGAGATCCAAGCGGACGCCACGGTCGTCGTGGTCGATCTGAAGACCGGCAAGCGCGCACCGTCCGGCGCCGACCTCGCCGAGCATCCGCAATTGGCGCTCTACCAGTATGTCGTGGAGAGCGGCCGGCTGGCCGACCTTCCCGCGGGAACGCGGTCGGGGGGCGGCGAACTGTGGCAGCTGCGGATGGACGGGGCCACCGCCGGCGATGGGCGTGGCCCCAAGGTGCAGCGTCAATCCCCTCCGCGTGACCATGAGGGGCTGCTCACGGTTCTGGACGCGGCACGCAGACAGGTGGTCGAGGAAAGGTTCCCGGCGACCCCTGGCCGGGCGTGCGGTAGCTGCGGGTTTCGGGTCTGCTGCCCGGCCCAACAGGAGGGGCGCGGGGTGGTGGCGTGAACGCCGAGAAGATCGGCACCGAGCTGGGGATAGTGTTTCACCCCCAGCAGCTGGCGGCTATCTGCGCCCCGCCCGGCTCCCCGGTTCAGCTCGTTGCCGGAGCCGGTTCCGGCAAGACGACAGTCATGGCGGCCCGCGTGATGTGGCTGGTCGGCGGCGGCCACCTGCGGCCAGAGCAGGTCCTTGGGTTGACGTTCACCAACAAGGCGGCGGCGGGCCTGGCAGCGAAGATCCGGGCCGGATTGAGCAGCTTTGGGCGGGGGAGCGCAGCGGCCGGTGAGCCGACTGTAAGCACCTACCATGCCTATGCCGGTCGGCTGGTCCGCGAGCACGGCCTGCGGGTCGGCGCCCCGCCCGACGCGCGGCTGCTCGCCGATGCAACCCGGTTTCAGCTGGCCGGGCAGGTGATGCGCGCCTATCGAGGACCGCTGCCCTACCTCGACAAGGCTCCGTCCACAGTGGTCGGTGCGCTGGTCGGGATGGACGCCGCCTGCGCCGACCACCTGGTGGAGCCCGCCGAGGTTCGGGGCGCCGACCTGGCGAGGGCGGCGGAGTTGGACCAGCACGCTGACCTGGTCGGCACCGATCGTGGGGTCAAGGGGTGGCACGATGGGTTGCGCGAGTGCGCCCGGGCGATGCGCGCCCGAGCCGAATTGTGCCTGCTCGTTCAGGCCTACCGCGACGCCAAGCGGGAACGTGGCCTGGTCGATTTCGCCGACCACATCGCGACGGCCGTCGCCATCGCGGGGCGCTGCCCGCAGGTGGCGGCGGGGGAGCGGGCGCGCTACCCGGCTGTCCTGCTCGATGAGTACCAGGACACGTCGGTGGCGCAGCGGCTGATGCTTACGGGCCTGTTCGGCGATGGGCACCCGGTCACCGCGGTAGGGGACCCATGCCAGGCAATCTACGGATGGCGCGGCGCCTCGGTGCACAACCTCCTGGCCTTCCCCACCCACTTTCCGCAGCGAGATGGCAGGGCGGCCGCAACCCTGTCCCTCGCGGTCAGCCAGCGCAGCGGCGGCCGGCTACTGATCGTCGCCAACCGGCTGTCCGCAGAGCTTCGGCAGCGGCACGCGGTGGCGAAGCTTTCCGCGCCGGCCGAGCGCGCCGCCGTCGGGCAGGTGGTCGTGGCTCGCCATGAACGATTCGAGGATGAACTGGCCTGGTTGGCTGACAAGATCCGCGGGGAGCTGGATCGCCCGGTCGACCCGGTCCTGCCAGGGCAGGTGGCCGTCCTGCTGCGGGCCTGGAAGCACGCCGGGGCGGTGCACGCGGCGCTGACCGAGGCAGGCATCCCGGTGGAGGTGGTCGGCCTCGGCGGCCTGCTCGCCCTGCCCGAGGTCGCCGACCTGGTGGCTACTCTCGAGGTCCTGGATGACCCCACGGCGAACGCCGCGGTGATCCGGTTGCTGGCGGGGCCACGATGGATGCTTGACCCCCGCGACCTTAGGGCTCTCGGTAGCTACGCGCGGCGGCTGGCCGGCCCCGACCCCGACGGCTCGGGCCGCCCCGAACCAGGTGGCTCCGGCAGCGACCCGTTGCAGGACGCGGTCGCCGGCACCGATCCCTGCGATGTGGTCGCGCTGTGCGATGCGCTGGATGAGCTCGCCGGTTCGCACGTCGGCGCCGGGCGGCCTTCCGCGGCTGATGGGCTATCCGCGCAGGGGGCCCGGCGGGCTTGCGCCCTCGGCCGGGAGCTGCGGGTGCTGCGGCGGTGGGTCCCCGAGCCGCTGCTGGACCTGGTTTCACGGGTCCTCACGCTCACCGGCCTCGAGGTTGAGGTCGCGGCGAGCCCAGCAGCGGTGGGCGCCCGGCGCCGCGAGTCGCTGGGCGCCTTCCTCGATGTCGTCGCCGGGTACACCGCCGTCGATGGGGACGCCTCGCTGCACGGTTTCCTGGCCTATCTACGGGCGGCCGACGACTACGACCGAGGCTTTGACGCGGCGCTGCCCACTGGCGGCGAGGCCGTGCAGGTGCTGACGGTGCACAAGGCCAAGGGCCTGGAATGGGACGTGGTGGCGCTGCCCGATCTGACCGCGACGGTGTTCCCGAGCACGCAGGACAAGGGCCAGTGGCCCACGTCCTTCTCGGTGCTTCCGGTGCAGCATCGCCAGGACGGGCAAAGCATGCCGGCCGGCCCCGACTGGACGGACAAGGGGGGCCTTGCGGCCTTCCGGGACAGGTGCCGTCGCCATCAACGCCTCGAGGAGGACCGCCTTGGCTACGTTGCCGTGACCAGGGCCCGGCGGCTGGTGCTGGCCAGCAGCCACCTGTGGGGACCGACGCAGGCCAAGCCGCGCCAGCCGTCGGACTACCTGCTCACGCTCAAGGAACACGCCGAGGCCGGGAACGGTCGCGTGGAGCAATGGGTCGAGGACACGGCCGAGGAACGTAACCCCTACCTCTCCGGACTGGCCTACACCTGGCCGGCGCCGTTGGACGAGGCGGCCACGGCACGCAGAACGGCCGCCGCGCAGGCGGTGCGAGCGTTCCGCGCAGATCCCGCCGCGGCGATCGTCGCGAGCGATCGCGAGCTCCCCGGCCCTGACGCGGCCCGCTTCGCGGATTACGACGCCCAGATCAGCGCCCTGCTGACCGAAGCCCGAGAGAACCGAAACGATGTTGTGCGGGTGCCCCTCCCCGCCGCGCTGACCGCCTCACAGGTGCTCCGGCTGGCGGGGGAGCCCAACGCATTGGCCCGCGACCTGGTGCGGCCCCTCCCTCGCCGGCCGCTTCAGGCCGCTGCCCGGGGTACTGCGTTTCATGCCTGGGTGCAGCAGCGATTCGCCCTGACCCCCCTACTTGAACCAGATGAGTTGGAGGGCGCCGCTGATGCCGCTCTCGACGACGGGGAATTGGCCGTCTTGCAGCGGGCGTTCCTCGCTTCGCCCTGGTCTGACCTGCGGCCCCACGCGGTGGAAGCGCCGTTCACGATCGTGCTGGGTGGCCGGGTCATCCGCGGCCAGATCGACGCGGTGTATCCGCTTTCTCCCGGGGCGCCCGACGGCTGTAGATGGCACGTCGTCGACTGGAAAACCGGCCGGAGGCCGTCGGATCCGCTGCAGCTGGCCATCTATCGGGCCGCGTGGGCGATGCGAGTCGGCGTTCCGGAACGGCAGGTGCGGGCCAGTTTCCTTGCCGTGCGCAGTGGCGAATTGCTGACCCCGGGCCAGCTGCCCACGAGCGAGGATCTTTCGGCCCTGCTTGCCTAGTCCGAGCGCCCGACTAGATCGTGAGCAGGTCAGCGCAGTACCGCTTCGCGTTCGGCTAGGTCCACCACCAGGGCCCGGTGATCGGAGATCGGCAACGGCACCGCCCGCGCGGAGAGCACCGCCGGCCACCCGCCGTCGGCGAGGATGTGGTCGAGCTGCACCCACGGCGCGCCGCCCGGGTAGGTCTTCGATGACACCAGGGAGGTCCAGCGGCTGGTCAGCGCGGGTAGGCCGCCGGGCAGGTTGAGGTCGCCGAGCAGGATCCGCGGTGCCGGCAGTGCGCGCAGGAAGCCGACCAGCCGCCGCAGCTGGACCACGTTCCAGCCTGGGACGAACGAAAGGTGAGTGGTGGCGATCGTGATCGGTCCCGAGGGGGTGTGAATCACCGCGGCGAGGCCGACCCGCGGTTCGTCCTCGAGCAACATCACCCTTCGTCCGCGACCGGGCACAAGCACCGGTGAGCGGAGCGGGGCCTTGGCCAGCCGAACCGTGTGCCAGGACGCGACAGGGAGCCGGGACAGCAGTCCCACCCCGTACATGGGTTCGTTCGACGCAGCGCTCTCGCCGTCTCGGGCGGCTCGCCACTCCCCGGCCGGGGTGCCGACGATGGCTGGCTCGAACCGGGAGCTGACCGCCCCCACCGCGCTGGCGATCACCGCGGTCAGGTCCAGCGCCCCGGATCGTGGCTGAGCGCGGTCGACCTCCTGTAGTCCCAGCACATCGGCTGCCAGCGACGCAAGCGCATCACCGAGCTGGGCGCTGTCCACCACACCGTCGGTCACCGACCGACCGTGCAGCAGGTTGACGGTGGCAAGGCGCACGATTCACACGCTACCGGCGAGCTCGCCATCATCCGGGTGATCTGCGGCGAGGCCAGCAGCTAGGTTGAACTCCGTGCCCGCCCGTTCGCTGAACTCCGCCCCGCCCCTGATCCGCACTAGTTTGGCCAACGGACTGCGGGTGGTGATCGCGCCGAACGCGAGCGCGCCGGTGGTGGGGGTGGCCGTCTACTACGATGTGGGTTTTCGCTCCGAGCCGGAGGGCCGCACCGGGTTCGCCCACCTGTTTGAGCACATGATGTTCCAGGGCTCTGCCCGGGTGGGGAAGATGGAGCATCCGCGTCTGGTGCAGGGCGCCGGGGGCAGCATGAACGGTTCCACCCATCCGGATTTCACCAACTACTACCAGGCAGTGCCCAGCAATGCCCTGGATCTCACGCTCTGGCTTGAGGCGGATCGGATGCGAAGCCCCGCACTGACCGCCGAGAACTTGACCAACCAGATCGCCGTGGTGCAAAACGAGATTCGGGTCAACGTCCTTAACCGGCCCTACGGCGGCTTTCCCTGGATCTGGCTGCCACCGGTGGCATTCGACTCGTTCCCCAACGCGCACAACGGCTACGGCGACTTCACCGAGCTGCAGGCATCCAGTGTGGGCGACACCCGCGATTTCTTTCGCCGTTTCTACGCACCGGGGAACGCGGTACTGGCCATCGCTGGTGACTGCGAGCCCGACCCGACGCTCGCCCTTGTACGCCGGCACTTCGCCGACATCCCGGCCCGTCATACCCCCAAACGCCCCAGCTTCACCGAGCCGCCTGTTCGCGCCGAACGCCGCGCCGAGCGCATCGATGCGATGGCGACAACCCCTGCCGTCGCAGTCGGCTGGAGGGTGCCGCACCCCACCAAGGAAACCGAACTGCACGTGGCGAGCGTGGTTCTGGCTGAGGTGCTGGCCGAGGGCGATGCCAGTCGGCTGCAGCAGCGGTTGGTGTTGACAGACCGCGTAGCGATCAGCGTCGAGGCCTACCTCGGCACCTTCGGTGACCCCTTCGAGCAGCGGGATCCGGCGCTGTTCACCGTGACGGCGGTGCATCCACTGGCGGTCCCCGCCGAGGCCGTGATCGACGCGGTGCAGCAGGAGATCGACGCGGTCGCCGAGGTCGGTGTCACCGAATCCGAGCTGGAACGGGTGCACGCGCGGCTTCGGGCCCAGCTGCTTCGCCAGTTGGACCAGGTGCTGCCCAGAACCCTGCAGCTGGCCATGTTTGAGCAGCAACGCGGCCGCGCCGAACTCGTCTGGGAGCTACCCGAGCTTGTCGCCCGGGTTACGGCCGAGCAGGTCCGGGGCGCGGCCGGCCGGCTCACCGCCGACTCCCGCAGCGTGCTGGTGCTCCGAGCCGGGGCAGCCGCATGAGCGGAGCTGCGAAGTGGCGAAGCGAATGCGGATTGGACCTCGCATGAGCGGAGCTGCGAAGTCAATGGCCCTCTCGCCGCGACCCGAGCTCGGGCCGCCGGCCCGCATCAAGGTGCCGACTGTGCGGGAAGCGACGTTGCCGAACGGGTTGCGGCTGGCCGCAGTGCGCCGCCCGGGCGTCCCGCTTGTCGAAGTTCGGTTGCGGGTGCCGTTCGCCGGCACGGCGCCCAGTCACCTGGCCAGAACGAGCCTGCTCACCGAGACGCTGTTCGCCGGAACCGAGCGGTATGACGCGCGCAGCCTCGCCGAGACCATTCAGGCGCTGGGGGGGGCCCTGTCGGCCGGCGCCGACGCCGACCGCCTCGCGGTCACCGGATCGGCGCTCGCGAGCAACCTGCGGCCGCTTCTCGACGTGCTGGCGCATGTCCTGACCTGCGCCAGCTACCCGGCGCAGGAGGTGGCAGGCGAGCGGGACCGGATCGCCGAGGAAATCGCCATTGCCCGCACCACCCCCAGCACCCTCGCCGGGGAGGCAGTGAGCCGCAGGATGTTTGGCGCCCACGCCTACGGACGTGACCTGCCCACCGTTGAGGAGGTCAAGGCCGTCACCGCGGGCACCCTGCGCTCGCTGCACGCGGGGAGGGTCTCCCCGGCCGGCGCACTGCTGGTGCTGGTCGGCGACGTCCCGCCCGGACGAGCCCTCGACATGGCCGAAGCCGCCCTCGGCGGTTGGTCTTCGCGGGGCCGCAAACCCGTGGAGCTCCCCGCGGTGCCGGCGTTTACTCCCGGCGGTATCGCTCTGGTCGACCGCCCCGGGTCGGTGCAGACTTCGATCCGGCTCTGCGCGCCCGGGCCGCGCCGCACCGATGCGGACTACGCGGCGCTGATGCTGGCCAACACCGTGTTCGCCGGCTATTTCTCCTCCCGGCTCGTCGCCAACATCCGCGAGGACAAGGGCTACACCTACTCACCGCATGCCGGGGTGTCGCACGCTCGGCTGGCTAGCATGCTGACGGTGGACGCGGACGTCGCTACCGACGTCACTGCGCCGTCCCTGGTGGAGATCGCCTATGAGATGTCGAGAGTGGCTGCGCTTCCTGTCACCCAGCAAGAGTTGGACGCCGCCCGGCGTTACCTGATCGGCACCCTGGCCCTGTCAACATCGAGCCAGGCCGGCCTGGCCAGCACGTTGACCATCCTGCTGGACAGCGGCGTCGACGGCGGCTGGCTCAAGACCTACCCGGCCCTGCTCGCCGAGGTGGACCTGGAAACTGCCTACCTCGCCGCCCGGCGCTGGCTTGCCCCGGCCCGGGCCGCCACCGTGCTGGTCGGCGACGCCAGCGTCATCGGGGAGTCGGTGGCGGCCTTGGACACCGTCACCCCGTTGGTGTTGTGAGCCGTCCGGCCCTGTCCCGTTCGGGGATCGATCGCCGAACGGTGGCCCGAGCCGACCCGGCCGTTCTGGACGCGGCGTGGTCGTCCGACCGAGCGCGGGTGATCCCGATCACCGCCGAGGGGCTGGTTCCCCTCCGGTTCGGGGCGCTGGCCCACCACCCACCGGCGCAGGTGATCCGGCCCGCGGAAGCCCTCTACCTCGGGGCGGACGCCGACGCCGAGTGGTTCGCGTGCGTGACCGGCACGCCGATGCACGGCCGGATGGCCGGGCTGCGGGACATCGGCGCCGAACTCGATGATCGCGATGCCGGGCTGCTGGTGCATGCGGTGGCCCTGGTCAACTGGCACGCCGCGCATACGCATTGTCCCCGCTGCGGAACCCCCACGCAGGTCGGCGACGGCGGGCACGTTCGCCGCTGCCCGGTCGACGCGAGCATGCACTTTCCGCGGACCGACCCCACCGTCATCATGCTCGTCACCGATGCCCGGTCCGGCCTGGTTCTGCTCGGCCGGCAGCCGTCCTGGCCAGCGGGGCGCTACTCCTGCCTGGCGGGTTTCGCCGAGGCGGGGGAATCGGCGGAACAGGCCGTGGCCCGTGAAGTCGCCGAGGAAACCGGCGCCGTCGTGCGCGACATCCGGTATGTGGCCAGCCAACCATGGCCCTTCCCGTCGTCGCTGATGCTCGGATACCGCGCGGTGGCCGACCCCGACGTGCCGCTCGTGATCGGGGCCGATGAGTTGCAGGACGCACGCTGGTTTACCCGCGAGCAGGTGCTGGACGCCGCCGGCCAGGGTTTGCTGCTGCCCCCGAAGGTGTCGATAGCGCGACTGCTGGTGGACGACTGGCTGGAGAACCAGTGAGCGAAGCTGCGAAGTGGCGAAGGGAATGCAGATTGGACGCCGGCATGAGCGAAGCTGCGAAGTGGCGAAGGGAATGCAGATTGGACGCCGGCATGAGCGAAGCTGCGAAGTGGCGAAGCGAATGCAGATTGGACGCCGGCATGAGCGAAGCTGCGAAGTGGCGAAGCGAATGCAGATTGGACATCGGATGAGCGAGCTGCACTGGGGGCATGAACGGCGCACCTGGTTCGAGGTACATGGTGCCGGCCTGGCCGGCATCCCGCTGGTGGTGTGCCACGGCGGTCCCGGGATGGCGCATGACTACCTGGACGTGCTGGCCGAACTCGCCGACGAACGACCGGTCGTTCTCTATGACCAGTACGGCTGCGGCCGTTCGAGCCACGCCCCTGAAGCGGACCCCGCGAGCTGGACCGTTGACCTGTTCCTGGCGGAGCTCGTCGCGTTGGTGGAGCACCTCGGGTGGTCCGGGCGACATCATCTGCTGGGTCAGTCCTGGGGTGGAATGTTGGGCCTGGAATATGCCCTGACCGGTCCCATCGGGCTGTGCTCGCTGGTGGTGTCCAACTCGCCGGCCTCGATCCCACGATGGCTCGCGGAGGCGGCCCGGCTGCGGGCCGACCTGCCCGCCGATGTGCAGGCGACCCTGCAGCGGCACGAGCGAGAAGCCACCACCGACAGCCCCGAATACGCCGCCGCGGTCGACGTGTATACCCGCCGGCACGTGTGCCGGATGCAGCCCTACCCGGACGGCTATGAGCGTTCGAGGGCGCAGTTCGTAAAGGACCCGACGGTCTACCTGACCATGAACGGGCCCAGCGAGTTCCACATCATTGGCACCATCAAGAACTGGGATGTGACCGACCGACTGGGTGAAATCGCGCTCCCCACGCTGCTGATCTCCGGGGAGTTCGACGAGGCAACCGCTGCGGTCGTTCAGCCGGTTCACGATGGGATCCTCGGCAGCGAATGGAGCGTAATCCCGCGGGCCAGCCACCTTCCGTTCCACGAGAACCCGGTCCCGTACTTTGAGGTGGTGCGCTCGTTCCTTGCCCGGCACGACCTCGAAGTGACCTAGCCCCTCACACCAGCCCGTCAGGGAGGTCGGCGGATCGGTCGGTGACCGACGCGACAACGCGCCGGGCCAGGTCGTGGACCCGCCAGCCGTGGCTGCGGGCGACCCGGCGAAGCGACTCGAACGCCTGCCGCGGGGTCGTGCGGCGGCGCTCGGCCAGCACGCCGATGGCCTGCTCCACGACCACCCGGGCCGCCAGCGCATGCTCCAGCTGCGTGATCGAGGCGCGCAGGCTGGTCACCTCATCGACATTGGCGTGCGGCTTCGCGGGGCGGCTTCCGGGCCCAAGGTCATCGGTAAGGAGATCGGCCAAGACCATGGAGGAGATCAGGTCATTGCTTTCGGTGTGGCCCTCGTCGTCCTCCACCGACCACCCCTCGGGCGTCCGCCGGATGATGACCCCGTCCAGCCGCGCGGCCTCAAGGTGGGTGCCGATGACGTTCGCCAGGCTTTGCAGCAGGTGCAGAGCCTGCTCGGTCACGGGCACCGCTGAACGATCGATGCCGCACAGTGTGCCGAGTACCTGCCCGGCCGGACCCATGATCGGCACCCCCACGTAGGACCCGACTCCCAGCTCCTCGCGGACCACCAGATCGGCGTAAGCCGGGTCATGCGCCGCGTCGAGGGTGGCGTGCGGCGCCCCGGCGAGCATGCGATGACAGAAACTGTCCTGCCGGGGTCGGCACGCGCCTTCGGTCAATCCCTCCCAGGGGCGGCCCCCCGAGTTCGCCACCCGCTCCAGCACGAACTCGTTGTCGCTGAGCCCACCGATGAAGGCAGCCTCCATGCCGAGCAGGTCCATCGCGGTGGTGAGGGCAGCCGCGATAGCTGGGTGGGCAACGGCGAGGCGGGCCATAGGCCGATATCCTCACACGCATTGCGCCATCGGGTTTGCCTAGGCGATGGCGGCGAGCTTGCCCTCGACCTGCTTGAGGGAGGGGTTCGTCAACGCCGAACCGTCGGCGAAGACCAAGGTGGGTACCGTCTCACTGCCGCCGTTGGCGGCGCGGACGATGTCGGCCGCCGACGGATCCGACTCGATGTCGACCTCCGCGAATGCGATGCCGGCCCGGCCCATCTGCGCTTTCAGCCGCTTGCAGTAGCCACACCACGGGGTGCTGTACATCGTCACGGCGGGGTCAGGGTTGTCGGTCATGTGAGGTCAACGTCGTAGGGTGGCCCAGACCTTCCCCGCCGTTCGTGCACAGCCGGCGGCGCGGGAGGAGCCAACGGGGCCGGGTGGCTGCGAGGATGGCTCGGTGCCTGCTGTGTCCCCGCCCGTGGATGTGTTGGCCGGGTTGGACCCAGAGCAGCGGGCCGCCGCCGCGCTGCCGCCCGGACCGGTTGTGATCTTGGCCGGTGCGGGGACCGGCAAGACGCGGACCATCACCCACCGCATTGCCTACCTGGTCGACACCGGTCAGGTGGCTCCCGAGCATGTGCTGGCCGTGACCTTCACGACCCGGGCCGCCGCCGAGTTGCGTGGCCGGCTTCGCGGGCTGGGGGCCGGCAGCGTGCAGGCCCGTACCTTCCACGCCGCGGCGCGGCGCCAGCTCGCCTGGTTCTGGCCGCGCACTATCGGTGGGAGCATGCCGCCGCTGGCCGAGTCCAAGCTGGGGCTGGTTGCGGCGGCGGCGGCCCGGATCCGGATGGAACTGCGCGGCACCGATCTGCGGGACGCGACCAGCGAGGTCGAATGGGCCAAGGCCACCCTCACCGGCCCGGAGAACTACGTCGTGCGCGCCGCAGTGGCGCGGAGGGAACCGCCGCGCGCGCCCGAGCAAATGGCTCGGCTGCTGGAAGCCTACGAGCAGGCCAAGGGCCGAGCAGGCGTGCTGGACTTCGATGACCTGCTGCTGCTGCTGGCCGGAATCTTGGCGGATCATCGGGATGTCGCCGCCGAGGTCCGGGCGCAGTACCGCCATTTCGTGGTCGATGAGTACCAGGACGTCACGCCGCTGCAGCAGCAGCTGCTGGACGCATGGCTGGGGGACCGGGACAGCCTGACGGTCGTGGGCGATGCCCACCAGACGATCTACTCGTTCACCGGTGCGACGCCGTCCTACCTGCTGGGCCTGACCCGGCGCTTCCCCGCCGCCCAGCTGGTTCGGCTGGTCCGCGACTACCGGTCCACGCCGCAGGTGGTGGGGCTGGCCAACGAGGTCATCGCCAAGGCCACCGATGTTCCCGCGGGCGCGAGGCTTGAGCTCGTCGCGCAACGACCCAACGGCCCGCGCCCCACCTTCGCCGGCAGCGACAGCGAACCGGACGAGGCCGGCGCGGTCGTGCGGCGCAGCCAGGAACTCGCGGCGCAGGGAGTGCCGTGGTCACAGATGGCCGTCCTCTACCGGATCCACGCCCAATCGGAGGCCTACGAGGCTGCCTTCGCGGCCGCGGCCATCCCGGTGGTGCTGCGCGGCGGGCAACGGTTCTTCGAGCGGCCAGAAGTGCGCCGGGCGGTGGTGTTGCTGCGCGGCGCCGCACGAGCGGCCGAGGCGCCCCCGGGTGAGACGTTGACAGCCCAGGTCGCCGAGGTGCTGCTGGCGGCCGGTTGGCGGGCAGCCAGCCCGCCGCCAGGGGGCGGCGCAGCCCGAGAGGGCTGGGACAATGTTGCCGCGCTCGCGGCGCTGGCTGACGACCACACCGAGCTGCGAGGCTTCCTGGCCGACCTGGAGGAGCGCACCGCAAGCCAGCACGCGCCGGCGGTGGAAGGCGTCACCCTCGCCACGCTGCACGCAGCGAAGGGCCTGGAATGGGACGCCGTGTGGCTCGTTGGCCTGGTCGAAGGAACGCTGCCCCTGGTGCACGCCAGCACCCCGGCGCAACTGGAAGAGGAGCGCCGGCTGCTCTATGTCGGCATTACCCGCGCCCGCGAGCACCTGGCGTTGTCGTGGAGTGCGGCCCGAGCGGCCGGCGGCCGCCGCACCCGTCAACCTTCCAGGTTCCTCGACGGCCTCGCCCCGGCTGGGGCGAGCCGGGCCCCGGCACCGACGCCGGGTCGTAAGAGCAAGACGCTGGCGCGCTGCCGGACCTGCGGACGGCCCCTCGCCACCGCGGCCGAGAAGGTGCTCGGCCACTGCCCGGCTTGCCCGGCGCAGGTCGACGATGCCCTGTTCTCCAGACTCCGCGAGTGGCGGTCGCTGACCGCCAAGGCGCTGCGGCAGCCGGCCTACTGCGTGTTCACCGATGCCACGCTGACCGCGATCGCCGAGGGCCGCCCGGGTTCGCGCCAGCAGCTGGCGACGATCCCTGGGGTGGGCGCCGCAAAGCTGGACAAGTACGCCGCCCAGCTGGTTGCCCTGGTTGACGGCGCACCGGACCAAACCGTGGGCGCCGCCGGCTCCGAGCCGGCCTGATCACGACCCGGTTACGGCCGTAATAAAAGGGTTGCCCCCCTTCGCGGCCACGGCGTAATGTCCGTCCGGTCGTACACATCGACGCCCGCAGCCCACGCTGTGGACCGTGAAGGGAGGTGCCCCATGGACAGCAACTCAACGAACTACGCCGTGACCCACGCGGGCACCGGCGTCGGCTGCATGTCGGGGGCCGTTGACACCGGCTCCTTCACCCCCACCCGCCTCACTGTCATCCCGAAGAACCCCGCTCTGCAGGATTCCGTTCCTCGAAGTCCCATCCCGGTCTGACCGACCGACACCGGCACTTCGAGGCCGCGGAACCCGACAGGGATCCGCGGCCTTTTTGCTGCCCTCACCACGTTCACGACCCACAAGGAGGTGACCGCCGTGACGCTCGAGGCGACCTGCGACCAGGACAGCTCCGTTCTGGCCGAACAGGTCCGCACCACAGCCACCCGCTCGCTGATCGCCGATGACAGCCCCGGTCCATGCCCGGGCGTCCACGGTGCCCGAGTCGATCCCTATCCGAGCGTGGAAGACGCCCTCGCAGCGGGGGTGGAGCTTCCGTGTCAGGTCGTCGACCCTGACCTGTTCTTCGCCGAGTCACCCGCCGAAGTCGAGCTGGCCAAGGCCTTATGCAGGGACTGCCCGGTTCGGGACGTGTGCCTGGCGGCCGCCCTGGCCCGGCGCGAGCCGTGGGGGGTCTGGGGAGGCGAGTGGTTCGTCGCCGGTGAGGCGGTGGGGCACAAGCGTCCCCGGGGGCGTCCCCGCAAGGACGCTGACGCTGCGCCGGGTCTCGGCCGGCCGGCTCTGCCCGCAAGCCCCTCGAAGCGCAAGGAGGTCGCCGCGTGAGTGAACCCAGTCAGATCCCCGCCGGCGCCCACCTCGGCGCCGTCCCTTTTAGTGGTAGGAGTCCAAGGATGTACCTGTTGGATGAGCAACTCGCTCTAGAGCGCATGCGCCAGCTGCGCGGGGAGGCCGAGTCGTCCGCACGGGCGAACCGGATCCTGGCCGCGCGGCGCCTCGCCCGTAAGGCCCAACGCGCCGAGGCGGCCGCCCGCCGTGCCCGGCAGGCGGCCACCGCCATCGTCGTCTGGTAGGGGCGGATGCGATGAGTCGGCTCGCTCACTCGACCAGCCTGGGAGCAACCCACCAGGCTGGTCGAGTGCGACCGTAGGCTGGCGTAATGCCGATGCCGGACCGTTTGCTAGCGGCCGCGACCACCGGCGGCAGCGCCGACCTGCCACGGACCATCGAGGTGCTCCTCGACCCGGCTTTGGGCAGCATCGTGGAGTTGGTGGCCTGGCGCAGTGGTCCCGAACAGCTCATGGTGGCGAACGCCCTAGGTAGCGCACGGATCGGCCCCGACGGGCATCACCCGCTCCACGGGAGGGACCCGATCGCTCGGCAGGACGCGTTGGCATTCGCCGGCGCCGACGTCGAGTATGCAGACCCGCACCCCCCGAAGGACCGCAATCACTACCCACTGGCCGCGCCCCGGCTACTCGCCGCGTTCGCCGACCGGGACCGCGCTCCGGACGTGATCGTCGTGCACAGCGACGCGCATTACTGGCCGGAGCGTGGTGGCCACGTAGGTGAACATGGTTCGCTTTCGGTCCTGCAGTCCCGGGCGCCGTGGCTGCTCAGCGGTGCCGGGGTCAGCCGCCGCGGCGTGCTGCCGACATCCGCCCGTGTCATTGACGTAGCCCCGACCATGCTGCACCTGGCCGGCCTCACCGTGCCGCCGGACCTCGACGGTCGCGCGCGCACCGACCTCGCGGGCCCCGGCGCCGAGCACGTGATCGGCCTGTTGTGGGACGGGGCAAACTGCTCCGCGCTGCTGGCCGGCGCCGCGGACGGGACGCTGCCGAACGTGGGAAGGCTGCTCAGCGCCGGATGCGCACTGGCCGGCGGCGCGGTCGCCGAATTTCCCAGCGTCACGCTGACCAACCACACCAGTGCGCTGACCGGGCTGACCCCCGGGCGCCATGGGATCGTGCACAACGCGTTCTTCGACCGGCAACTGCAACGCCAGGTCCTCGCGAACGACGCCGGTACCTGGCACATGGCTTGCGACCTGCTCCGGCCGGCGGCGCGAACCCTGTGGGAGTTGGCGGACTGCGCCACCGCCTGTGTCAACGAGCCGATCGACCGCGGTGCCGGCTACTCCACCTTCGCACTGGTACGGGCCAGCGGTGCCCACGACGGTGCCCGCTCCATGCGCGGGGGCCTAGCGCCGGCGAGCGGGGATCCGCACGCAACTCGCACCTGGGTAGAAGGCGATGCTGCCTACGCCTGGTCGACGCAGGTCGATGCCATGGGCTTGACACAGATGCTGACGCTGTTCGGTGCCGATTCACCCCCGCGGGTCTGCTGGTGGAACACCACCATCACCGACACGGGGCACCACGGTGGGGGAGCGCACAGCGCGGAGGCTACCGCGGCGTTGGTGGACTCCGATCGACGCCTTGGCGTGTTCCTCGACCTGCTGGAACGGCGCAACCTTCTGGGGCGCAGCCTGTTTTTGCTGACCGCCGACCACGGAAGCGTGGCAGCCGATCTCGCGTGCCGAGGCGATTGGGATGGGGCGTTGGCCGCGGCGGGGCTGGCGGTGCGCGACGAGGCCTTTGGATATCTCTACCTCGGCGTCGGTGGCTGAGTGGATCGGTTCGGACTAGGGCTGCACGAGGCCACTTCGGTAGGCGAGCACCACCGCCTGCACCCGATCGCGTAGGCCCAGCTTGGCGAGCACCCTGGTCACGTGTGTCTTAATGGTCGCTTCCGACAGGACGAGCTTCCCGGCGATCTCGGCATTGTTCAGGCCGGCCGCCACCTCCAGCAACACCTGCCGCTCGCGCTACTCACATGCTTCGATCATGGATCTACCTTCGTTCGGCGAGGATTTCACCGTAGGCATGGCCATTGCTCGCGCCGACATCCTCAGGGTTGATCTTTGGTGGCCTCGCCATACGACCTCCGATGTACGCGGGCTTGCCGCCCACCACCTCAGAGGGCGAGAAGCAGTTGCTGTTCGTCGATCCACTCATCGACCTGGCCCCAGCACGCGAGGAGCCACTCGGATCGGTTTTGCTCGTCTTCCCGCGGGATCGATGACGGCGGGGTCGGCCACCACGCCATCCGCAGTGGTGTCGTGAGGGGAAGGGCGGCCCACACGGCCGCACCGCTGCGTAGCTCGTCCAGGCCGGTATGGGTGAAGACCAGGACGCCGGCCTCCGGCGCGGCGTCTATCGCCGCGAAGGCCCCACCCGGTTTCGGCGGCAGCGTGTGTCGCAGTCGTTGCGCCTGGGCGGCCTGGACTCGAAAGCCTCGCCGCAGCAGCCGTCTGATGGCCTGCCGGTGGCGCAGTGGCGTGAAATTCCCCCCCTCTGGGAAGATCAACAGCGCCTCGTGCGCCGAGAGGGAGGACGCCAGCGCCCCGATCGCGGCGATGGACCGCTCGCCCGCGTCGGGGGCGGCGCTGATGAATGCGCAACCGAGCCTGGTCAGGACGATGTCGATTGCAGGGTCGAGGCGCAGTTGGGACTTGAGCACGATCCGGGGGTGGCGCTGGTAGCTGGAAAGAAGGAGCCACACCAGCACGAACGATGCGCCCGGGCCCGCGTGCCGGGCCAGGACGATCAACGGTTCGGGTCCGTCCAGCGGCAGCAGCTGGCGGGCGGTCCCTCCGGGCTCTTCGACCTCAAGTCGGAAACGCAGCGTGCGCCTGGCCGTCGCAAGCACAATGCCGAGAAACCGGCGCAGCAGCCATCGATGCGCCCGCTGCGACCATGGCCGGCGCAGGGACAACCCGAAGCCCGTGGCCAGCCATAACCCTGTGAGCAGCAGCAGCCCCACGGTCTGCAAGAGCAGATAGGCAGTGGCGCACCACCAAAGCCGCAGCAGTCGCCAGCGGGCCCGTCGTGCGAAGGCGGGGGGCAGCGACATCATGGCGATGATCGGTCCCAGCAGCAGGCCGATGACGGCCAGCAGCGGCATCAGCGGCGCGATCACCAGCCGCCGGACGATCCAGGGTGGAACCGGGACCGCCATCAGGGGCGCCCGGGCAGATGAGCGTTGAGGTAACCGGCGGTGGCGACGTGCGCCCGCTCAATGCGGGCGCCGATCTGGCGCGGGTCGCGGTAGCGCAGCTGGGCCAGCGGCGCGTTGATGTCGCCGGCCGGTAGCACGTGTACCTGCACGTTTTCGGCCAGTGAGGCCATGTCCTCAGCGAAGCGATGCCGTCGAGCAATCTCGAAGCACACCAACCCGACTTCCCATGGCCAGCGCGGCGCGGTGAGCGGGCGTTCGATGCGGCCCACGTGCAGGACGTAGACGGTGCTGGCTCCGAGCTCGACGGCGCGACCCACGGGTAAGCTGCGGACCACACCCCCGTCGATGAAGTGCTCGTCGCCGATGCGCACGGGCGGCAGCAGCCCAGGCACCGCGCAGGAGGCCAAGACGGCCTCCACCAGGGGGCCGCGTTCGAACCAGTGGGCGCTGGCGCGCTCGATGCTGGCGGCCACGCACTGAAATTGCACCGGGAGGTCCTCGATGAGCGAATCCCCGGCGTGTTGGGAAAGGACCTGGCGCAGGGCGCTGTTCTGGTGCAGGTGGGTACCTGAGCGCGCCAGGGTGGTCGCCTGGCGCAGCAGGGATTGCCCGAAAACGTCGCTGCGCCCGAGGGCACCCCACAGCTCGCCCAGCCGCTGGACTGCCGCGAGCGACGGGTCGGCGGCGATGAATGCCCCATTGATGGCGCCGACGGAGGTCCCCACCACCAGGTCAGGTCGGATGTCACGTTCGGCGAGGGCGTGCAGCATGCCCACCTCGGTGGCGCCCAGCATCCCCCCGCCGCCGAGCACGAAGGCGGTTCTGCCGTGCGTTGGGGGCGCCATGCACTCCAGTGTGGCTGGGCCGGTTTCGGGCGCTCTCGCGCCCCCGGCTTACCCTGGTGGCGCGCTCCGCGGCGGTGATCCGTGCCCCGCCCGCCGCGGGGCTGCTCGGTCCCCGTTCTGCTCGTCGGGGTCGATCGTCAGCGCAGCCGTCGCGTCGCCGCTGACTTGCGGGGGATATCGCCGTGGGCCGGTCGCGGACGCCAGCACACCCGAGTTGGGTAGCGTGATGGGCCCATCGGCTGTTTCCAGCACCGTGTACATCAGCCCGATGCTGACGACACTGCCGTCGTATTGCCCGCCGAGGGCACCGGAGCGCAACGTGATGTAGTCGCCAAGGGTGAACGGCCGGGCGAACAGCAACACCAGACCGGCGAATGCGTTCCCGAGCGACTGCTGCGCGGCGATCCCGACGATCACTCCGGTGATGGCACCCGAGAGCAGTAGGCGGCTGACCGGCAGCGTGAGCATCGCCGCCACCGTCGCGGCCACGATCAGGTAGCCGAGCAGGCTCGCCAGCAGCCTGAGCACCCCCGAGGCCCTGGCACCGGCACGCGCCAGTACTAACCGACCGAGTTCGCTCGCCGCGCTCCGGGTACCAAGGCCCCCCGCGATCGAAGCGGTAAATGTCAAGGCGAGCGTGGTGATGCGGTGGGTGAACATCGGCGAGTGCAGGCCGCCCAGCGCGGCGGCGGTGGAGGCTGAGGCAATAAAGATCAGGGCGCCCACACCCGCGCGGCGAAAATCTGGCCGGCGGGTCACCTGGAGGGCATCGGCGAGGGCTTGCCGGGATCTGCTGGAGTGCTCGAGGCGTGGCAGCCGCATGCGCTCGCCCCTCCCTGTTGCCGTTGCGATGTGGGGTGGACCCTTCCTTGCCGCGGTTAGTGTCCCGCGCCGTCCCCAGCCGCCTTCGGGCGGGAGGTTGCGGCGGCGGCCGGCCGCGGCTGCCAGGATGCCTCGATGAGCAACCGAGTGATGTCCGGTGGCCGGGGGGCGCCCCCCATGACGGTTCTCGTGGAGCGGTCCGGTGCGGTAAGCACGATAGTCATCAATCGCCCCCAGCGCCGCAACGCGGTGGATGAATCGACCGCCGCCGCCCTGGCGGGGGCCTTCGCGGCGTTCGAGGCCGATGAGACGGCATCCGTGGCGGTGCTGACCGGCGCGGGTGGCGGCTTCTGCGCCGGTGCGGATTTGGTGGCGATCGCGGGTGGGGCCGGAAACCGGCTTGAGGTCGACGGGGACGCGCCGATGGGTCCCAGTCGCATGGTCCTATCCAAGCCGGTGATTGCCGCTGTCGAGGGGCACGCGGTCGCTGGCGGGTTGGAACTCGCGTTGTGGTGCGACCTGCGGGTCGTGGCGCAAGATGCAGTGCTCGGGGTGTTTTGCCGCCGCTGGGGCGTGCCGCTGATCGACGGGGGGACGGTGCGGCTGCCGCGCCTAGTGGGGCTTGGGCGGGCGCTGGACTTGATCATGACGGGCCGTCCGGTTGGCGCCAGCGAGGCCATTGCCATCGGGCTGGCCGATCGGCTCGCCCCGCCCGGCGGCGCCAGGGCCGCCGCCGAGCAGCTTGCCGCCGAACTTGCTGCCTTGCCTCAGGCCTGCCTACGAGGCGACCGGATGTCGGTCTACGCGGGCCTTGACCTGCCCCATGAGCAGGCGATGGCCGCCGAGTTCGCCCGCGGGCTGGCCTCGTTGGCTGCCGACGGCGTGGCCGGGGCGGTGCACTTCGCCGGAGGCGAAGGTCGGCATGGCGCGGGGGGCGAGGGTCGGCATGGCGCCGGAGGCGAAGGTCGGCATGGCGCCGGAGGCGAGGGTGTCGGTGGGTGAGCCGTTGCCGCGCTGGCTCGCTACATAGGTGTCGTGTACGCCGCGTTGGCCTCGGAGCGCCCGTCGCAGTGCGCCGCCGCCTGGACGCCCAGGTTTTGGTGGTGTCTGGTCTGCTCGGGCTCGTCCTCGGCGACGACCACGTACCGCCCATCACGGGGGACCGCTGCGCTGGTGGACCCGATAGGCCCGTCGGCGCGGAAGCCCTACCGGCGGCGAAGCTCCGGCCGCATCGGGGTCGTGGGCAGCGCCAGGACGGGCAACGGGCGGCCGGGAGCGTTCGCGGCGTGGGCGTGCCGGCCGGCTTTGGTTCGAGGCCCCGCGAAGCCGGGCTGCCACTGCTCCATCTCGGCGCGGTAGGGAGCGGTGGCACCCAGCTGGCAAAGCACGCCGATGGTGCCGATCGTGACCCGATGGATCAGCAGGTATGAGGGCGGCAGGTTGAGCTGCCGGCCCAGTTGCGCGGCGGCCGACCGCGGATCGCCCAGCCGGGTGGCCTCGGCGCGTAACCAGGCGCGCGTGAACGTGAAGCGCGGCCGGGCGATCGGTTCCAGGATGGGGCGCAGGTAGGCCAGCACTTCGGCGGCGTCGACCTGGACCTCCGGCTGGATGAAGCCCTCCGCGCGCAGGCCCGCCATGACCACCTCCGCGTTTTCCTCCAGCGCCTGACGGGCGAGGCGGCCGATCGGCTCGGGAAGCCCGTCGGGCAGCCGGTTGACCGCACCGAAATCCATGACACAAAGCCGCCCGTCACCCGTGATCCGAAAATTGCCAGGGTGGGGGTCGGCATGCAGCAGGCCGACCCGACCGGCACAGGAGTACAAAAAGCGCATCAGGAGCAGGCCGGCCTGATCGCGAACTTCCGGTGCCCCGTTGCGGATGATCGTTGACAGCGGGGTCCCGTCCACCCACTCCGAGACAAGTACCCGGTCGGAGCCGGCAATGACCTCCGGCACCTTGATGTCTGGGTCGTCCCGGTAGGCCTGTGCGAAGGCCCCCTGAAAGGCCCCTTCGAGCCGGTAGTCCAGCTCCTCCGCGACTCGCGCCTTCAGCTCGGTGAGCAGCGGCTTGATGTCCAGCCCGGGGGAGATGACCGCGAACAGCCGAGCGAATCGGGCGAGTTGGTTCAGGTCGCCGAGTAGGGCCGCGCCGGCTCCCGGGTACTGCACCTTCACCGCCACGTCGCGACCGTCGTGCCAGGTCGCGTGATGCACCTGACCGATGGAAGCCGACGCGGCGGGCTTGTCTTCGAACCCCCGAAACGAGCTGCGCCACCCAGCACCTAGTTCATGGCCCAGAACCGCGTGAACGGTGGTTGCCGGCATGGGGGGGGCGGCGTCCTGCAGCTTGGTCAGTGCCGCCCGGTACGGGCCGGCGATGTCCTCGGGGAGGGCCGCCTCGAAGATGCTGAGCGCCTGCCCGAATTTCATGGCGCCGCCCTTGAGTTCACCAAGGACGCGGAACAATTGTTGAGCGGTCCGGGCTTGCAGCTCACTCGTCACCAGCTCGGCGGGCCGTCCGCCGATCCGGCGGCCAAGGCCCCAGGCCGTGCGGCCGGCTACCCCGAGCGGAAGGCTCGCGAGCTTGGCGCCCCGGACGACTGCGCGGATCGGCATCTCGGGGCGTACCGCTCGCCCTTGCTCCTGCGGGGCGCCGGAAAAACGACTCGAAGGCAACGGGCCGCCCTCATCGTCGTTGGTCACGCCCCATCATGCCCCGGCGGTCGTCGCCGGGGCCTTTCGGCGAGCAGGAACACTCCGGGTGGGCTCCCCAGAAGCGTCGGTGCCAGGACCAACCAGGCGGGTCCAGTTCGAGGCTGTAACCCTGCGCCGTGACGGGACCGGCGGCCGCGGACCAGCCGGCGAACCCCGGTGGGGCGCCAGCGTCGGCGGCGCGCAGGCTTTGGCCATCGATGAATTCCAGCAGCTCAGCCACCGCCGCGGCGGCGGCGGCCCACACCTGGACTGCGCCTGCGGTGCTCGCTAACCAGTTTCGGGCGAGGGCCAGCTGCGCGGATAGCGCCGGCCAGCAGGGGTCGCGGTCGCTGCGGTGCCGGTCAACGCAAGCGGGGCACCCCGCCTGGCCGGCGGTCCACATGGGCCCGACCACGACAGTGCCCTCGCGCAGCTCGACGGGCAGCAAGGTGGCGCCACCTGCTCGCAGCTCGCGCCAGGTCGCATCCGGGTAGGGGCCGGGCCGTTCGTGCGCCAGCACCACCACGTCGGGGCGGCCTGCTGGCAGGGCCGGGGGCAGCGCCCGGACGGCGAGCGCCGTGGCCGCCGCGCCGTGGCGCAGTCCCACGTCGGCGGCGGACAACCCGCCCGGGCAGGCATCGCCAGCCTGGACGATCTCCTCATTCTGCGTCGTGACGCGTCCCAGGCCGCTGGCGGCCAGCAGGTGCGCGACGGTCGCGCCGACGCGGCCACCACCGATCACCAACGCTCGGGCTCGTCGTCGTCCGAGAAGGACGGTGTCACTCGCCCCCGGATGAGGGTGGGTCAAACCCACCACTGCCTGTTCCGGCGCGAACCGGGCCCGGGCGGCCGTATCAAGATTCGCCCACGATTCCGCGGGGTGGCCCTCCAAGTGGCCCTCCCGGTGGCCCGCGCCCTGGCCCTCCCCCTGGTCCTCGCGGTCCAGGACGCCGGCCTGCTCCAGCCACTTCGTGACCTCGGTTGGCGCGCGGAGTTGCGCGCCACCCGGTTCGGCGTCCCCGCAAAGTCGGTGCGTGGGATCCGGGATGACGCCAGTAGCGATCAGCGCACGGCGCGGATCCAGACCCACCTGCACGGTGCGCGCATCGCGCCATAACGGGGCAAGCCCGGGTCGAAGTCGCACCACCGCCAAGGGCGTCCCGTCGGCGTACCGCATCCGGCTACCTCCTCACGCGGCAAAAGGCGCACTCGCGAGGCTGAACATTGCCAGTACTTCCCGTCCGGTTGACCGACTTGTCCACAGGACCGGGTGGCTGCTGGTCGGGAACGGGCCAGCAGGGGAGGGGGATGCGCGACAGGGGTTGGCCAGCGTGCGGGCCAACCCCTGCCGCGACGGACATCGTGGTTGAACTCAGCTGCCTGCGGGTGCGCCGGCCGCGCTATGCCCGGCGCCCACTGGTGACGTTTAGGCCTTGCCCAGGATCCGGTTCATCTTGGTGCTGCAGACCGGGCAAGGACCCTGGGCCATGCGGCGCCCGGACTCACTTACCTTGACCTCACCATCGAACTCGCGCTTGTCCTTGCATTTGACGCAATAGCCCTCGTACTTCTCAGCCACGAGTTCTCCTCTTCAGCGGGTGGGCCGGCCCGCGATGGGGCCGGTCGGTCGCGTCAAGCCTAACGGCCGGGACCGGCCACGCTGCGCACGCTGCCGCGGCACGCCCCTTGCGTGTGATACCGCTCACGCATCAGTCGCGTGACCCCCCTGTGACCTGCGAAGACCCGGGCCGGTGCGCCCGGCCGGCCGGTAGGGGGGGCGCCAGCGCCGTGACCCACGTAACCTCGTCGCCAGACGCGGCCACTACAGCACCATCCATTGACCGGTGCGCCGCTGCGCGGGACACACGAGAGGTAGGTGAGGTCCGCCCCGCAACGGTGCAGTGCCGCTTTAGGGCCTGCGCACCCGGGATGTGGACCGCCGCCCAAGGCGCCGGCGTCCCGGGAAGCCCCACAGCCGTGGTTGGCTGCGGGACCGGGACTAGTTCATGAGCAGATCCCCGCAGGACGTTCGCGTGCGCTTCAGCGCCCATCGCCGCGTCCCACGACCCGCTCACCGTCAGGGGCTTCGCCCCTCGGCCTCGCTTCACTCCAGTGCCGTAACTCAGCGCCGCTCACGGCTGGCGTTCGCCGGGATCGGCCTGGCGGCCGGGGCCGGCCTGGCCGGCACCGTCGCGGTGTCCGCGCCGGCCGCCGGCTTCGGAGCGGTCAACCACCGGACCATCCTGCATCCGGCGGCAGCACCGCCGGTCGCCACGACGACGCGGCGAGAGCCGCACCCGGCGGGGGTGGCCCCGGTGCGCGCCAGCCGCACCCAGGGTCGCCAGCCGTTGACCCGTCAGGTCACCCGCCTGGTCAGCCGAACCATCCCGGTCGCCCCCCCATTCAGCGGCGACGCGAGCTGGTACGGACCCGGTTTCGAAGGTCACTCGACCGCCAACGGCGATCGGTACGACTCTTCCCTGCTGACCGCCGCCAGCAAGACGTTGCCGCTCGGGAGCCGCCTGCAGGTGTGCCACAACGGGGCCTGCGTCACGGTGCTGGTCAACGACCGCGGCCCCTACGTGGGTGACCGGCTCCTGGACCTTTCCAGGGCTGCCGCAGCCGATATCAGGCTGGTCGACGCGTCGGCTACGTCACGGCCACACCGATCGAGACGCGGCAGGTGACCGAAACCGTCACCGAGACGGTGCCGGCCGCCACTGCCCGGCGCTGACGCGACCGGGGCCCATTGTGCAAGGCTGCCAGGGCGCGCGAAATTTGGTGTGCGCCCCCGGCCAGCGCCCTGCTCATCGGGTGCGCTCGACGCTCAGGTGGGCTCCGGCAATCAGATGGAGGAAAGATCCGATGAGCGAGCCGCTGCAGGTGCAGCGTCACGACGACGGCGTGGTGGTGTTGACCCTCGACCAACCTGACCGCCGCAACGCGATGACGGAGTCGCTTACCCACGCCTGGAGTGAGCAGATGTCTGCCCTCGCTCAGGACCTGGCCGTACGAGCTGTGGTCGTCACCGGGGCCGGAAGCGCGTTCTGTGCCGGCGGCGATCTGTCCTGGATCACCGCGGACGCGCCGGAGAACGTCACGCCGGACCGCCTTCGCGCCAAGATGTATCCGTTTTACCGCGCGTGGCTGGCCCTGCGCGACCTGCCGGTTCCGAGCATCGCGGCGGTCAACGGTCCGGCGGTCGGTGCCGGGCTTTGTCTCGCGCTCGCGTGCGACCTTCGCTACGCGGGCCCGCGGGCCCGTTTCTCGGCGCCCTTCACCTCCCTCGGCATGCATCCGGGGATGGCAGCGACGTGGCTGCTCCCCGAGGCTGTCGGCATGCCGCGTGCCCGGGAGATGTTTTTCGCCGGTCGGGTCGTGCACGCCGAAGAGGCGGTGAGCTGGGGCCTCGCCTCCGCGCTGGTGCCGGATGTGGTGACCCACGCGGTGGACGTTGCCCATCAGATCGCGGCAACCGCCCCCATCGCGGTCCGGCTCACTAAGGCCGCCCTGGCGCATCCCTATCGCGGGTACGCCGAGGCTTTGGAGTGGGAGGCCGCCGCGCAGCCCATCACCATGGCGACGGCAGACCTTCGGGAGGGCATTGCCGCGGCCGGCGAGCGCCGGGCGCCGCGTTTCACCGGTGCCTGAAAACGTGGCAGGCCGGCGCCCCCCTGTTCGCGATCAAGCAAATGTGGTCGTGATTTCGCCGATTTCGCGACCACTTTTGCATATCACGACCGTCGGCGGACCAGCCCGGGACTTACGGTGGGCCCGTGACTAGCCCGTCGCCGACGCTGACCCCGCCATCGCCCGAGGCGCAGGTGCAGGTGGAGGTGCGCCGCAGCGCCCGGCGCCGCCGGACCGTGTCCGCCTACCGGGAGGGTGGGCGCATCATTGTCCTTGTTCCCGCCCGCCTCACGGCCGAGCAGGAGCGGGACTGGGTGCGGAAGATGGTGGCGCGCCTGTCGGCCGGCCCGCGGCGGCGCACCGACACGGGACTGGCCGCCCGGGCCGCCGACCTGTCGGCCCGCCACCTCGAGGGACGGGCACAGGCGGCGAGCGTGACTTGGTCGACGACCCAGGGGCGCCGGTGGGGGTCATGCACGACGACGGCTGGCACCATTCGGTTGAGCAGCCGCCTGCAGGCCTTTCCTGGATGGGTCGCGGATTACGTCCTGATCCACGAGCTGGCGCACCTGCTGGTGCCGGATCATTCGCCGGCGTTTTGGGCCCTGGTTGACCGCTTCCCGGACGCGGCGAGGGCACGTGGGTTCCTCGAGGGCGTGGCCTACCGCGAACCTGGAGCATCGAACGGGTTCGCGGACTTGGCCGACCCCGAGCCGACCCCGGACATCGTCGACTGCCGTGGGGCGCAGCAGGGCAGCTGCATGCCGTGAGGGTTGCAGCCGTGCTACTGCGACCTGTTCACGCTCATCGGCCGCCGCCGGGCGTAGCGCTGGCAGCGTGGGCGGACGCGCTGGCTGAGGACACCTATGAGGTGCTCTCGGGGCTCGCCGTTCTTGACGCGGCGGTGATCTGCCCCGCGTCCGAACGGGACCGCGCCGCCGCTCTGGTGTGGCCGGGAACTGCGATCCATGTCCTGCCCGACTCCGGCAGCCGGCCTGCTGGCGCCACCACCGCCCTGGATTTGCTCCTGAACGCCGGGGCGCAGGCGGCAATCGTCGTCAGCGACGACGTGCCCGATCTGCCGGGGCTGTTGCTGGGGAAGCTGTTCTCCGCGTTGGAGGGCGCAGTGACAACGGCGAGTACGGCCGGTCATCGAACACCGCCGGACCGGCCAGCGGCGGGTGGGCTGGTGGCGCTCGGCGCTTGCGCGCCGCGGCCCAGCTGGATGCCGGAGATCTCACTTGACGCCGAGGACGCCCTCGGTCAACTGCAACGGGCAGCCCCGGCCGGGGGGTTGGCGCTCACCCCGGGTTGGCGGCGGCTTCGCTCGGCTGCTGACCACGAACTGCTCGACGACGGCTTGGAGGGCTGGCCGGCGACGCGGGCCCTGCTCGGCAGGTAGTTCGGTCAGGCGCCGCCCGGCGCGGGCTTGTCGGGCTCCTCGGGAGGTCCGGGTCCACGCTTGGGGTCAGTGTCGTTGTCGTCGTCGCCACCGGTCGGCGGTCGGGCCTGCGCCGCCATCAGCGCCTCGATCTCACCGACGGGGTCGTCTCCGACCATGTCCTGCTCCCCGCCGAGGAACGCCGCCGGGTCCTGCAGGTCCGCCGCGTTCGGCAGTAGATCCGGGTGCGCCCACAGCGCGTCGCGGCCCTCGATGCCGCGAACGCTCGCGAGGCGTTCCCACAAGGCGGCTGCCTCGCGCAGGCGGCGTGGACGCAATTGCAATCCGACCAGAGCCGCGAATGTCGCCTCGGCGGGGCCACCGGCCGCCCGCCTGCGCCGGACCGCTTCGCGCAGCGCGGGCGCCTGCGGGAGGCGGTCGAGTGCGGCGGCTGCCGCCGTGGCGTCGACCCATCCCTCGACCAGCGCCAGCAGGGTTTCCAGCCGGGCCAGTGCTCGCTGTTGCTCGGGACTGTTCGGCACCTCGAACAGGCCTTCCCCCACTGCCCTGGTCAAGCTCTCCGGGTCGGTGGGATCAAGGCCTTGCAGCGCGCCCATGCTGCGCTGCAAGGACTCCGGATCGACCGTGATGCCTCTGGCGTATTCCTCAACGGCGCCCAGCAGGCCGGCGCGTAGCCACGGCACATGCCCGAAGACCCGCGCCGCGGCAGCTTCACGCAGCGCCAGGAACAACCGGACGTCCCGTTCGTCGACCTCCAGGCCGCCCCCGAACGCGGCGACGTTGGCGGGCAGCAGCGCCGTCACCCCGGGTGGCGCGAGCGGCAGCCCCACCTCGGTGGGGGACAGGACACCGGTGGCGAGGGTGCCGAGTGCCTGGCCGACCTGACTTCCGAACAGCAGGCCCCCCACCTGGTTAAGCATGCCGAGCATCGGGCCGAGCATCGCCTGGAAGCCGGCCGGGTCGCGGGGCAGCCCATCGGACAGCTCGGCCGGCAGCATGCCTGCCAGCTCCGGGGGCAGGCCGTTCTCGGCGATTCCGGCCAGGCCAGATTGCAGCGAACCACCCATCGCGGCGGTGACCTGGGCCGCGACCGGATCGATCAGTTGTTGCCAGACCGGCAACGTGGCCTCGACGAAGCGCACCCGGCTCCAGGCCTGCCCGTCCGCGCCGAGGCCCGAGGGCAGCGTGGTGCAGTCTTCCAGCCAAAGGTCGGCCAGTCGCAGGGTTTCGGCGCAGGCGGTCACCTGCGCCGAGGAGATCGCCGGATCCTGGTCCGAGGCGACCTTGATGGCGACTTGGCGGGCCAGGTCCCAGTTCACCGGGCCGCCCTGCCAGCTCATCAACTTCTCGAGCTCAGCGAACAGGGGCATCTTCGCGGACAGCTCGTCGGGGCGCTCTTCGCCACCACCAGCGGCGAAGCCGAACGGGAAGTCGGCAGGCATGCTCCTACGGTAGCCCGCCACGTGCGGCGTTCCGGTCCCTTGAGCTGCGCCGTCGGCGAAACGGTACGGTCGCGGCCGTGACCCGCGGCCCGTTTCCCAGCCCGTCCAGTCCGGTGGGGGTGCTGCGCCGCGCCGCGGTGGTGAGCGTCCCGTTGGACCCGGCCGCGCTCCTGGCCCTCACCGCGCAGGGCCCGGCCGGTGGTCAGGTGCTGTTCGTGGGGATGGTCCGCGACAACGACGACGGTCATGCCGTGAGCGGCCTGGATTACGAGGCGCACCCGGGAGCCGAGCATGAGCTTCGCCGGGTAGCCGAGCAGGTGGCGGCCTCACCCGGCCTGGTTGCCGTCGCGGTCGAACATCGAATTGGCGCGCTCGCGGTCGGCGACCTCGCCGTGGTCGTTGCCGTCTCCGCGGCCCACCGGGGGGCGGCCTTTGAGGCCTGTCGCCGGCTGATCGACACCCTCAAGGCCGAGGTGCCGATCTGGAAGCGCCAGCACCACCCGGACGGCGACGCGGGTTGGGTCGGGTTGCCGTGAATGGCGCGTCGCTGATGCTGGCGCGCTACTGTGAGCGGGCCACCTCATCTTCGTGGAAGCAGCCGCCGTGATCGTCTTTCTTATTCCCGTTGCCGCTCTGGCGCTGGCCCTGGTGTGGGTGCGCTGGGTTCGGCGCCCCGATAAGCCTGTTGACCCGATGAGCCAGGTCGAGGCCTACCGCAAGGCGCTGGATGCGCTCGCGGCCGCGCAGCCGCGTGGGCAGCGCGACGCCCAAGGCGCCCCCGCCCGGCGCTGATCCCGGACACCAGGTCCCGCCGGGCGCTCAAGTCTGGCGCGGCAGGACTCGACAGGGACCGGGAGCGGCGTGAGTCCGCCCAGCGTCCGGAGGTTTCCGTGAGTCAGAACTGCGCCGACAGCGAGCACGTCGTCTTTCACCCCCAAGGGCGAGATGGCGGTTTCACCAGGGTCCCTGACCTGGCCGCGGCGGTCGCGCTCGTCGAGTGGTTGCACAACGAGCGGGGCGTAGTGGATGCCTCCGTGTTCGCGATGGCGCCCGTCCGGCTGGCCGTTCGCTCCTACGTGCGGGTGGAGGTTGCGCCACCCACCGACGGCGACGACTACGTGACCCAGTCCGTGACCGGCAGATTCCAGTCCGCAACGCCGGTGGGGTCCGATGACCTCGCGGCGGCGGCCGAGGCGCTCCGGGCAAGCGCTGAGCGTTCCGCGATGAGTCTGGACCGGACCGCGAACACCGCGGTGGCCGAGGCCGCCCCGATGGCAGTCGACCCGGTGGCAGTCGACCCGGTGGACGTGGTTCGCGCGGCAGCCCACGAGGCGCCGCCGGTCCTCGCCCCCGAGCCGCTGCCCGCGGTCGCCGACGAGCCGCTGACCGCTGCCACGATCCTGCCTAACCAGGGAAAGCCGCGCGGGTTGGGCTTTTTCGTGCACTAACCCGCCGCGGCGCTCGCCGGTGATGGCCATGCGAGGATCAGGCGGTGAGCCGCCGCGTGATCGCTGCCTCGATCGCCGGTGCGGCGGTGGTGGTGCTCACGGCATTGCTGTTCTTTGTGCACGTGCCTTACGCCATCCTGTCGCCCGGCCCGGTCTGCAACACCGTGGGGGCCGGCAATAGGACCTGCCCTTCGGTCAGCGGCCAGTCGTTGATCAAGGTGACGCCGGCGAGTGCGGATCATCCCAGCGGCTCGCAGCTCGGTTTCACCACGGTAAGCGTGCGCAATGGCGAGCCGTCAGCTGCGGAGGCGCTCGGTGCGTGGCTGACCTCTTCCAAGGCTGTGGTCCCGGCGGAGGTAATCACCCCGCCGGGAAAGACGCAGCAGCAGGTGGACAAGCGCAACCGGCAGGACATGCAAAACGCCCAGGATGCGGCCATCCTCGCCGCCGAACAGGCCGTCTACGGAGTCCAGGTCGACAGGGTGCAGGCCGGGTTTCCTGCCGCGGGGGTGCTCCGGGTTGGCGACGTCGTGCAATCCATCGATGGCACCGCCGTCTACTCCGCCGCGGGGATCCTCGCGGTGAGCTCCTCCAAGGACCGCACCCGAACCTTCCGGCTGGACATTCGTCGCGGCGGCCAGGCGCAGCAGGTCACGCTGGGTCGTAAACCCAGCGCGGACGGTTCGGGCCGGCTCGTGTTCGGGGTGGAATTGGGATCGGTGAAGAGCACGGCCAAGGTGCAGATCACGTTGGATCCGGCCGTGATCGGTGGTCCCAGCGCCGGGCTGATGTTTTCCCTCGGGGTATACGACCGGCTCACCGCCGGCAATGTCACCGGGAGCACGGTGGTGGCCGGTACGGGAACCATCGACGCGGCCGGCCAGGTCGGCCCCATCGGTGGCATTCAGCAGAAGATGTACGCCGCGGCGCATGCCTTCCACGCCCGGGTGTTCCTTGCCCCAGCCGGGGATTGCGCCGACACGAAGGGTGCGGTGCCGCGGGGTCTGCAGGTGGTCAAGATCGTCACGATCGACGATGCGTTGCATGCGCTTGCCGCCGTCAGGATGGGTCGGACGGCTGGTCTTCCGGCCTGCTGATCGAAGCTCGCCTTCTAGACTTGCCGCGTGACCCCAGGAGTGCCTTTCGCGCTCCTGGCTGCCGCCCAGCTCCTGGCGGTCGCGGGGTCCCTCGCTCTGTGCGCCAGCGCGTTTCGCCCTCCGCTGCGGGCGGGGGTCCCCAGCTTGGTGCTCCTCGTCGCTGGCGGCCTGCTGTTGGCCATCGCCGACGCCGTGACCGGTGCGCGGCTGGGCGTGGCGCGGGGCGACGCGCTGCTGGCGCTGCATGCTGTCGGCCTTGCATTGCTGGGCGTGGGCCTCGCGGATCGCCGTCCCGCGGCGAGCGCGTCCCCTGCGGCGGGGACGGTAGGGTCCGGCCGCCTCCCTTCGGTGGTGCCGCTGGGTGCGGCGCTCCCCGTGGCGCAGGCCGCTGCGGCCGCCGGGGTTCTTGCGGCGGTGGCCGCGTGGCGGCGCCCGGTTCCCGGGCGGCGCGTTCTCGCCGTCGGCCTACTGCTGGAAGGTGGATGCGGGCTGCTCGCCCCCTTTGCCGGTGACCGCGCGGGGGCGGCCCAGGGCCTGCTGGCGACCCGCGCCGTCGGGGCCTTGGCGGTGCTCGCCGCACTCGGCCTGATGGCCAGGTCAAGCGTTCTGTCCAAGGTCGTCGCCGTCGTCGGCGTCGGGATTTTGGCCACCGCGATCGCCACGGCCGGGGTCGTCGGAACCGTGGCCGCCGATCAGCTGGCCAGCGATGAGGCCACCCAGGTAAGACAAGTGGCCGCCGGCGCCGTCGCCGATCTGCAGTCGGACGCGGCCACCGCGCAACAGCTGGCGACGCTCGCTGCCGGCTGCGCGGATCAGGCGGCCGGGGTCACGGGCTGCGCCGCGAGTGTCGCTGGCTTCGCCGCCGGCAGCGTGTTCACCGCGGTGGCCTTCCCGGGTGCCCCCGTCCGTGAGGTGGGCGGTGATACGCGCCTGGACACCGCCGCGTTGCTCGATCTACGTCAGCAGCCAGCCTTGCGACAGGCGCTTGCCGATCCCGGTTTCGTGGGGTCCGGGTTTGTCTTGCTGCGGGGCGACCCGGTCCGGCTGGTCGCGCTCGGGGTCGCGAGCCACCGCGCCAGCGCCCAGCCGGCGGCCAACCCCCGGGTGGTGGTGCTCTACGGCGTGGTCGTGGACCGCGCCCGGCTGCTTCGCTCGCGCCAGCGTTCGACGTTCGACGCGACGGTGCTGGCGTTGCCCCAGGGCACCGAGGTGGCCTCAAGCCTGCAGGCGGACCAGGCCCAGATGCTGGCGGCTCGGGCCCGAGCCGGCGGGGTGCTGACCCACCTGCCGCCGGCCGGTGCACCGGTGTCTCGGGTGGGGGAGGGCCCGTCGCCCACCGTGGGATACGCCACGCTGCCAAGCGGCACCGATCAGGTCGCAGCCCTGGCTCTCTCCGCGACTGGGAACACCGTCCTGCGCACCCAGCGGCTTGTCCTTGAGCTGCTTTTCACGGCCCTGGTCGTGATCGGGCTGCTCGTTGTCGGCGGCGCGTACCTGCTCGGCCGGCGGGCGGTGGAACCGGTAGTGCGACTGACGAACGCCGCTCGCCGGATCGGCGCCGGTGATCTCACGGTCCGCCCGCAGGTGCGTGGCAGCGATGAGGTCGGTCAGCTCGCGCAGGTGTTCGCCGCCATGACTGGCTCGTTGCGGACACTCACCGGGGATCTACGCACCACCGCCGAGCAGGAGTCGGCGACCCGGGCCCGGTTGACCACTGTGCTCGATGCCCTGGTCGACGGTCTGCTGGTCAGCGACGAGACCGGCCTGGTCAGCGTGGCCAACCCAGCGGCGCGCGCCCTTGTGGGCGATTCGGTCGGGCGTCCCGTGCACGAGGTGCTCGCTGACCCGGCCGGGGTTGCTCTTGGCGAGGGAGCCGGTGTCCTCGCTGGTGCCACCGGTCCCATCCCGGTCGACGTGAGCCGGGCGCAACTGCCCAACTCCGGGGGGGAGGTCCACCTCGTTCGGGACGTGAGCGAGGCGCGGCAGCTGGCTCGCGCGAAGACCGAGTTCCTATCCAACATCAGCCATGAACTGCGCACGCCGCTGACGCCGCTGCAGGGCTACGCCGACCTGCTGCACCGCCGTCCCGACCTGCCCGCCGAAACCAGGGCAGATGCGGCTGCCGGCCTGGCTACCGCCAGCCGGCGGCTGGGCAGGGTGGTGGGACTGCTCGTCGACGTGGCCGCGTTGGACGCGGGGAACGTCCAACCCGTTGTCGAGCCCGTCGCGCTCGGGTCGTTCGTGGCCGGGCGCCTCGCGGGCTGGCGCGAGCACTCGCCGGATCGAGCCGCGGATTTGCGCCGGCGGGTGGCATCCGACCTGCCAGCGGTCCTGGTCGACCCGCAGTGGCTGGGGCGCGCCGTGGACGAGCTGGTGGACAACGCCGTGAAGTACACGACTGTCGGCACCCCGGTCACGCTCGCGGCGGCCCTCGCCCCGTCCCCAGGCCGGGTGCGCCTTTCGGTCCGCGATGCCGGCACCGGACTCGGGCAGGAGGCGCACGCGGCCCTGTTCCTCGATTTCGCCCAGGTCGATGGCTCGGCCACCCGCCGCTACGAGGGCCTGGGTCTTGGGCTGGCCTTCGTACGGCGGGTGGCGCTCATCCTGGACGCGGAGGCTGGGGTCGAATCCAGCGTGGAGGGCGCGAGCTTCTGGCTCGACCTACCCACCGCAAACTTCGACAGCGCGACTGGCCGGCACGGTAGCGGCCCGTCGACGGGTTCGCCTCCGCCGAGGGCGGCTAGCGTGTCCCGCAGGCGGGCCGATCGTGAACCGTGGCCGCCCGCCCCACGAACGGGAGGACCACCGGCGTGACGTTCAACGCCCCGCGGCTTCGCAATGGACCCCGGCCGGCGGTCCTCCTGCCGATCGGGCTGGTACTGGCGCTCATCGTGCTTGCCTTGACGGTCGGCACGAACCTGTACGTCGATCTGCTGTTCTACCGCGCCGTGCACTTTTCGGAGGTCTTCTCCACCGTTCTCGCCACCAGGGTTGTGCTGTTCGCGGTAGCGGGGGTGCTGGCGGCAACGGTGCTCGGCACCAACCTCGTGCTCGGCTACCTGCTGCGCCCTCCCTACGTACCGATGTCGCCGGAGCAGCAAAACCTGGAAAGTTACCGCGTCGCCCTGCAGCCCTATCGCAAGGCGCTGCTCGTCCTGGTCAGCGCCATCTTCGGTGTGCTGTTCGGCGTGGCGGCGCAGGGCCGCTGGACGACCTGGCAACTGTGGCTGCACGGGCAACAGTTCGGGGTCAAGGATCCACAGTTCCATCGGGACATCAGCTACTACGCGTTCACCCTCCCGTTCGAACGCATGGTCCTTGGGTATGCCTTCGCGGCGATAATTCTCAGCGGGCTGGTCACCGTCGGTATGCATTACCTTTACGGTGGTATCCGACTGCAGACCCGCGGCCAGAAGGTGTCGGCTGCCGCTAAGGCGCATCTTTCGGTACTCCTGGGAATCTTCGTGCTGCTCAAGGCGGCCGCGTACTGGCTGGACCGTTATGGCCTCAACTTCTCACCCCGCGGCCGGGTTACCGGGGCGGGCTACACCGACGTGCACGCCACGCTGCCGAGCAAGAACATTCTGGTGGTCATCGCCGTGCTTTGCGCGGGACTGTTCTTCGCCAACGCGTTCCGGCGCGGATCGGCGCTGCCGGCGATCTCCTTCGGCTTGTTGGTACTGTCCGCGGTAGTGATCGGCGGCATCTACCCGGCGATCGTGCAGCAGTTCAAGGTCAAGCCGAACGAGATCAACCGTGAGGCGACCTATATCGGACGCAACATCACCGCGACACGAACCGCGTACGGAATCGTTCCGCGAGATACGCAGAATCCCGGTGGGAGCGTCGTGGAGACGCCGTACACTGCGAGCGCCGCACCGGCGACCGCTGCTGTCCGCAACGACAAGACGACGGTTCCCAACGCCAGGCTGTTGGACCCGCAGAAGCTGCAGCCCACCTTTGAGCAGCTGCAACAGGTGCGGTCCTACTATGGGTTCGCCCAGACCTTGGATGTTGATCGCTACACGGTCGCCGGTGCGCAGAACTCCTATGTGGTCGCCGCCCGCGAACTCGACCTGACCGGGCTGCAGCCAGACCAGCGGAACTGGCCGAACGAGCACCTCACCTACACGCACGGTCAGGGGTTCGCTGCCGCGCAGACCGGAAATGTCGATCCCACCAACGGCCGGCCGATCTTTTCGGTAAAAAACATCCCGGCCACCGGCAACAACGGTCCTCCGCCGATCCCGATCACCCAGCCTCGGATCTATTACGGTGAGAAGTCGCCGACGTACAGCATCGTGGATTCGACCCAGAACGAGATCGACGGACCGGATCAAGCCGACTACCACTACAACGGTTCTGGGGGTGTCAAACTCGGCAGCAAACTGTTTCGACGGCTGGCCTTCTCCCTGCACTTCAAGGACTATCAGCTCTATTTCTCCTCCGCCGTCAACTCCAACAGCAAGATTATGTACAACCGCAACCCCCGTGACCGGGTCGGCAAGGTTGCGCCGTGGCTACGGCTTGACGGCGACCCCTATCCCGCTGTGGTGGGTGGTCGCATCGTCTGGATCGTCGACGGGTATACGACCAGCAACGGCTACCCCTATTCCGAGCGTGTCTCGTTTGGCGACGCAACGGCCGACAGCACCACTAACACGGCGAACGTTTCTCCCCAGGGCGGCCAGATCAACTACATCCGCAACTCGGTCAAGGCCACCGTGGATGCCTTCGACGGCACAGTGACCTTGTTTGCCTTCGAGCAGGGGCATCCGGATCCGGTGCTGCGCACCTGGGAGAAGGTTTTCCCGCATTCGGTCCAGGCCGAGTCGGCGATCCCCACCGAGTTGCGGGCGCACCTTCGCTACCCGGAGGACTTGTTCAAGGTGCAGCGGGACCTACTTGTGACCTATCACGTGACCGACCCGCAGGCTTTCTTCCGGGGTGGCGATTTCTGGTCGGTCCCGCCGGACCCCACGATCAAGAACAACCAGACGGTGCTTCAGCCGCCGTACTACATCGAGGCGCAGGTTCCTGGCCAAAGCTCGGTCCAGTTCAACCTGACGACGTCGCTGAACTTCCGACAGCGGCCGAACCTTGCGGCATTCGTGGCGGTCAGCAGTGACCCGGTCGACTACGGCACCATCCGGGTGCTGGATCTGCCCAACCAAACCGTGATCAACGGACCGGGAAACGTGGAAAGTGCCATTCAATCGGATGCGCGGTTCGGGCCGACGCTGACCCTGTTGGATCAGCAGGGATCGCAGATCATCATCGGCAACCTGCTGACCCTTCCGGTGGGGGACAGCTTCCTTTTCGTGGAGCCGTTCTACGCCGAAGCCACCAGCGGTCAGACCTTTCCCACCCTGAAATATGTCGTCGTGGTCTATGGCGACAAGGTGGGTTTCGCGCCGACCCTCGCAGATGCCGTCAGTCAGGCACTCGCCGGTGGGGGAGGGGTGACCATCCCGACGCAGGGCAACAATCCCACGACATCGACATCGCCTCCCCCCGCGTCGTCGCAGTCGCCGGGGCCGACCGCCCCGGTGGGCAATATCGGTGTGCTCGCGGACAAGGTCAAGGCTGACGCGGATGCGGTCCGGGCCGCGCAAGGCTCCGGCGATCTTGCGAAAATCAATGCCGCGCAGCAGCAATACTCGCGGGATCTCGCTTCGCTGGTAGCCGGGTTGAACCTGCCCGGCTCGGCGGCAACGGGGGCGCCCGGCGGTGCGAGGCCTACACCGTCGCCGGCCGGGAAATGAGGGTCGGATTTGGCCGCGCGAACCGTTTCGTCGTAGACTTACGCACACACCGACGCGGGGTGGAGCAGTTCGGTAGCTCGCTGGGCTCATAACCCAGAGGTCGCAGGTTCAAATCCTGCCCCCGCTACAACGACGAAGGCCCCGGATTCCGGGGCCTTCAGTCCTTTTGGAAGATCATCGTCGAGCCGCTGATTTCGGCGAATGTCCGTCAAATGTCCGTCAGCCTCGCGCCGGCCCAGGCCTGCTCAGACCCGTAGCCCAGCTCGACAAACACCCGGGACCCTGGGTTGCCGAGAGTCCTCGGATGGTGCTGGGAGACTTTCACCGTGACCCTGGCGAGCAAGGAAGTCGAGCGTGCGGAGCTGCACAAGACGATCTGGCGGATCGCGAACGACCTGCGCGGCAGCGTCGACGGGTGGGACTTCAAGAGCTATGTCCTGGGGATAGGAAAGACCAAGCCGGGAGAGGTCCCGCGAGCGGCCTCGGGCGCGGGCCGGGCCCACCGCCGGGGATCACATCGGTGAGTTTCTCGGCTGGAATTAGCCTGCCTCTTTCGTGCGTTACTCTGCGACACTCGCTGCGAATGCACGGAAGTGCCTGTCCTGTAGGGGAAAATGGGCTTGTCGAGAGTCCAAGAAATCCCCACAGGAAGGCACCCCGTAGGTGAAGGGTAACCGGCGGTTCGGGCGGGTCAAGGTCAGCGCGGATGGCACCGGGTTGGTGTCGCGGGCCGGTGCGTTGTTGCTGCGGGAGTTGACGGTGGACACCGGCCTGGCCGGGGGCTGGACCGAGGCGCTGCTGGACACCTACCGGGTGCCGCCGGCCCGGCATGCGCC
>JAABUP010001566.1_pt1 | contig 47853 bp, 45 predicted proteins | sample 5559201 | NCBI WGS metagenome assembly JAABUP01 (sample SAMN10711887, study PRJNA513373) | rock metagenome | isolation source: Antarctica rocks | place: Antarctica
GCTGTACATGGGTGTGTTTTTTGCTAGGAAGGCGGAATCGAGGGTCTGTGTGGATATTGGAGAAGCGGGGATCCGCTGAAGCACAGGAACGTTAGCAAATATTTATGGAGTCTCGTTGGGGGATTTTTTATACTGATTGTAATATCTGCAGCATTGCTAGAGGTACGGGAACCCTTCGGGGCTTTCTGCTTCACTGATTTCGACATCGCAGTGATCTGTCCTTGTTCCACAGAGTTTATGTTCTGTTCGAGCGCCCAGAAGTGCGAGTACAAGTCCTTTCCTCAATTTATCTACTGCCTATCTGGGCAAACCGTCGTCTCGCGCGAGGTCTGGGTCTCTAAATTTCACATGTGTGTTGCCGCGATCGCCAAGATTTCACGCTAGACTTCATGGTATCCATTGGCCAGTTCAAAATATCAACGGAGTGTACTACGCAGACTGGAGGTGTTGCTACGTTCAGCGATCCTAATCATGTTAACGACAAATGAATTTCTCGTTGGACAGTGATAAATGTAAGACCCGCTGAACTCGCAGGAGACCACCACCCTGATGCATTCAAGATCCCTCTACAATGCATAATGTAGTAGCTTGTGCTATGCAGATACTCAGAACCAGCTGACATTGGCCTCACCCAAGAAGAACTCCTGAGCTGTCTTGGGCCCTACTTGCTCCATGCTCCCTGAACGCCACCCGAAACTTGTCGAACAGCAGACTCCTCTAGTATCATGTCACCATAGCCTCCGTCTCCCCATTACCTTGCATTACACTATCCTCATGACCATGACCATCCCGTCCTTCTTTGGTGGGATCGAGACCTAAGTCTAATGTGGTAGGCAGGTCCTTCTTCGCTTCTCGGGCTTTCTGCTCAGCCCATGCCCGTAGCCTTACTAAATTCCGTATCCTTGCCTCCCTCCGCGCGCCTTGGCTGCTGAGTATGGCCTCGTTCACTCTGTTCGCCACGGTCTTTCGAAGGGTTGGATCAAGTAGCGCTGCTAGTGGTGGAGCCAAATTGTCCGGTGGGAATATCAATAAAGCCATAGTACGCTCGAGATCTTCGAGGAACTCAGGGTTCGTCGGTGCTCGAGGCGCTAGCTGAGTGGTTGCAAAGGTAAGAACAGGTGTGATGTCAGCGTTCGATGTTGATGTGCAGGATCGAATAAGTTCGACGAGCTGTAGGCGGAGAAGGGCGAAATGAAGTGGTGAGTTTTGATCAAGGATCTGGCTCAAATATGTCAAAGACAAATCATCAACCATTGTTGTGAGACGGGAAAGTAAAGTGCTTTCGTATGTTGCTCATACTGAGGACTGAAGTTGAGTTTATTTCTCATCAACACCCCGAGGGGTATATGAGTGGTGCATGAAACTTGTGTCTAATCATAGCAGCACGGAAGGTGACGGGAGATATGCCGGGGAAGGAGGTTGAGCCTGGAACGTTAGACCCACTTGAGGATTGAGCTCGTTGATCTTCTCAATTGCAGTTTGTATATCTCCTCCATGTATGGCATTGCGGATTTCCACCCGCTCTTGGATTGAATCGACATCGGCTTTCGGTTGTATATTGGCTTCCAAAGCAAACTTCTTGGCAGCTGAGGGGTAGCCTTCGTTGATCAGATAGTCCATTATGACGAAGTTTATGTCTCTGTCAAGGCCCGTAACGGATGTTAGCAAGAGATGCATAATTGACGTAGTACAGTGTGGAGCTGCGATGGGAAATGCCAAACGCATTGCACAAGATCAGATAGACAAGTTAACACATTCTCCTCAAGGTATTTCAGAGAGATTCCCAACTTGATTTGTAGCGCATCATATCGAAAGTACAGAAAGCAGCGGTAGGACCAAATGGAGGGAGCAGTATTGGAACTCACGTCTTCGAAGGCTTGACCTCCTCCACACGCCGCTCGAAAGGATGCCGCGTTGGCGTTGCCGTGGAGGTCGTTGAAGATGTCTTTTCGGTCAGCTTTGACGGACTAAGACTGAGCTCGCAGTGGCCTACCATAATGATCGCAGTCTCTCTATGTCCGTGAAACTTACAGATTTTGCTGGCAGAACCAACACTGAGGCAGGTTACGTAGAGATTGCGCGAGCTCGATTTTGAGGGAAGGTTGCTGCGCCGTGCAGAAAAATGCCCGAACGAAAAGTTCGCTCCGCTACATAATTCACCATGGTGAATTGATCACCACCACGGGCCGTTGTGTGTTTTCATCGAGCGACCACGAAAACAGTGCCACGTTAAATTTACTAGAATTGTAAAATCGATGGAATCGATCTTCAACGTCAATAAAGAGGGTGGCTTGCATAGTTGGGTTTCTCCGGGCTTGTGCTCAATATGTCAACCGGCAGCACGCACAAGGCGCATTACTCTCCACCATGGGCGGATACAAGCATCATCGGGATAGCTGGCAGCTCCGGATCCGGCAAGACCTCCTTGGCTGTCGAGATTGTAACTTCGTTGAATTTGCCATGGGTTGTGATATTGTCCATGGTAAGAAGCTGGAAATTGCTTCTGCAGCAGTAGCTACATCTGATGAACCGGCAGGACTCATTTTACAAGAGCTTGAACCCAGAGCAGTCCGAAAAGGCATTCGAAAATGAATACGACTTTGACTCGCCAAATGCGATCGACTTCGATGTTTTGGTGGACCGGCTGAAAGATCTTAAACAAGGGCAAGGCCCCTTGACATACGCCGCCAAAGACTGAACTGATGATGCTCAAGGAGGAGAGCAGAGATTCCTACCTATTCCTTTGAGAAGCATCAGCGGAAGGAGACTACAACAAGCATATACTCGCCGCATGTCCTGATCTTAGAAGGCATATTTGCACTCTACGACCCCCAAGTTCTTGATCTACTGGACGTGAAAATCTTTGCAGAAGCCGATGCAGATCTGTGTCTCTCAAGGAGAAGTACATACTCATTTGACATGACAGCGTCTTGTCCTGGCGGCTAACAGGAAGTTCAAGCTAGTTATCCGTGATGTCAGGTCTCGGGGTAGAGATATAGAAGGATGCATCAAGCAGTGGTTCACGTTCGTAAAGCCGAACTTCCAGCGCTACGTTGAGCCACAGCGGTTTAAAGCAGGTCAGCAATGCAAGCAGCATCTTTTGCTGGGTCTAAGTCTAAGTCTAGGCAGACATCATCGTGCCAAGAGGCATCGAAAACAAGGTTGCTATAGACATGGTCGTAGGGCACATTCAACGGACTCTCGTGGACAAGTCTAAGAAGCATCAAGCGCAGCTGCAGAGACTAGGGAAGCAGGTCGAAGACGAGCCTTTGTCGTCAAACGTCCTGCTGATGAAACCGACCAGACAAATAACCGCTATGAACACCATCATCCAGAATCCCATGACGGACGAGGTGGACTTCATATTCTATTTCGATCGGCTTGCGACGCTACTTGTTGAAAGGTACGAGACTTACAAGATTTGCGTCTGCAGGCAGTGCTGAACGGTTGCCTAGGGCGATGGATAACAGGCGTTTTCATCCGGCAAGGGTGCGGACGCCGCAGGGAAGTGACTATTATGGGCTTCAGCCTGACGGCGAGGTGAGCATTCCACGGTGCTGGACTTGTTACATTACCAATTTGAACAATGTTAGCATCACGTTGGGCGGTGACTATTCATTGATCGTCATTTCATAATCACCCGTTTGCTATATGATCGATCGTTCTTGGCTTGGCCCTGGAGCATTGTTCACAAGTGGATTGCTGATTTTTGGACTAGGTCAGCGCAGTTGTTATTCTTCGCGCCGGTAGCTGCTTCGAGACCGGTCTCAAGCGCGTCATTCCAGATTGCCAGACAGGCAGGCTCTTGATACAGACCAACTACCGTACTGGAGAGCCCGAGCTACATTACCGAAAGCTACCAGCCAACATTGCAACGCACAGTAGCGTCCTACTACTAGATCCGCAGATGTCAAGTGGAGGAGCAGCGTTGATGGCAGTCAGAGTATTAGTAGATCATGGAGTGCCGGAAGAGAAGATCGTCTTTGTCACGTACTTTGCTGGAAAGATTGGGGTTAACAGACTTCTAAAGGTATTTCCAGATGTGAAGGTGGTTGTCTGCAGGATCGTGGAAGACTTTGAGGAACGATGGATAGAGAGACGGTATTTTGGTTGCTAACACGCAGGCACAAAGGGCAAGAGGTCTGCAATTCTAGAAACACCAATGGGCCTGCAGCGATGTAACGGAGATTCGCACCCCCAAACATGCGTGCTTGAGAGTATAAGGCGGCCGCCGCCACAACTGATCAGGCTCTCAGTCATCTTCTCGTTCATATTCCCAGGCGCAGTGACCGTTGGTGAAGACATCTGGAAGGTCTCGGCTGTTTTAGAAGAAGGCTTAGCCGATGTAACAGGTTCATAAATCCATTGAGAGAGTTACCGTTTGTAATGACCACTCTCCTCTCTCTTGACCTTCATCAAAGACTCCGTCAAAGGACTTTTTACCGTTTCAATTCGAGCTAAAGGAGGCTCCTTCGAAGCTTGTCCGGCCTTGCCAAATTTGCGAACGTCCCCGAACTCAATGACCGAATTGGATCCCAAGAAGAATCCTTTCGCATCCTTAAGCGGGTATGCCCACCATGAGGTCTTGCGGTTTGTCATCACAACGCGGGCTGATATTTCCAGCCCTGCAAGATTCTTGCAGGACTTAAGATATCTTAGAACGACAAACGGAGTTCCATTGCTATAGTTGTACTTGAGCTTTGTGAGCAGCATGCGACGTTTCACCCCGATAGCCTCCAAGAATTCGAGGAACGGCCTGATGTAGAAGAACTCAAAGCCGTTCTTAGCATAAAAGGTGTTGGCGGACTCTTGGTAGATCTGGCGACAGGCGCTGGCGAAGGCCAGATTGCGATATTTTGCAGCCTCATGGTAGAAGGCCTTCGTAAGGGTGGCATTGGCACCGATGTAGTCGTCGCTGACAAAGACAAGGTCGTAGATGCGGTTTCTGATCTCAGCCGGAAGTTTAAGGAAAGGGAAGATAAAGCGAGTGTCAACTTCAACGGGTGCTGATGCCCCTGAACCGATGAGGACAGAATCTAGAGCAACACTGATGGGTGCCGGAATAGGAGATGAGGTTGCGAAGAGACTTGCTTTCTCGGAAGCCATGACTGGTGGCCGGCTGTGTCAGGGGTTTCAAGGTATGTGAGAGAATGAAGAGCAATGTTTTCTTGACGGTGTGAGGTAGCACTGAAGGAGAGCTCCAGCCGCAAAAGAATAGATAGGCGTCTGAAGTTGGCTCGAAGGGCAAGTCGTTCCAAGTCAGTTGCAGTAAGGTGAGTTCAAATGACGATAGAACATCTGAGGTAGTACATCGCAAAAGACTTTATGAAGGAAAAGAAGACCAAGTTTCCAGGGTGCGATATTAGTCCTTGACTTCCTCAGTTCAAGTACTGTTCAGCAGCTCCTCCGTAGTTCATAACGAACAATTCGCGATCGCCGTGAACCAGTGACGTGCATATTGCCTAGAAACAATGGCACCATGTAATTGGTCATCAATGTCTGCTTTCCAATTGCTTATGGTCCGGAGAAGACTGATGGTTATGGTAGCTGGAAGTAGAATTGTGCTATTGTCTATAGGGAACCGGTACTCGTTACCACCTCCAAGTAGAGACGCTGTGAGCGGATAATCAGGCCCACTAGTCATTCACACTATTAGTAGAACACCACCCAATCCACACGATAGAAACCCATACGTACATGCATAGCTTAAAGAGTCTTTTCAACGCCTAAATCTTGTGGTTCAATTTTACAGTGGCCATTCTAAGGTACCTGATACTCTATATATACGTCGCTGTGACAAATTGAATACCTTGTCATAGGGGTCATATTTGTGCAGGTGTTAAGTTTTGTATAGCAGAGTACTTTGAATATCTATAGTATGAGACTAGACACAGTTTCTATTTAGACTATTTCACATTTTGACTTCCTTTCAAGGTATAGTGAGAACTTCAATACATATTTAAACATTAAATTTACATACAATTTCACCTTTATCTTCACCTTTAACAACTATAACAATGTTTATGTATATCTGAATTTTAACTCTGTTAATACACAGTTTAAAGAATGAACTGAATGTCAGTAATAATGTTAATAAGATAAATTGACACAGTATTAACAGGCTACTGAGTGACTTAAAACTGAATCACTACTAAAAGCTTCCTTCACGGTTCCTTACCAATATTTGTAGCCTGCAACCTATAAGCACTAACCGGATCAGGCTAATGCAGTCCTCAGCTTGGCCCTCATCCTTCAGCAAAATGCAATGTGATGTCTTTCACACTGCCATCATCACTCTTGCAATGCCGACACCATTACGAATCGCACCAAAAAGCTACCGGCCTCTGGCATGATACGTGCACGTTGCTTCATACTTCTGAGGGTCTCTTCTCTGCCATTGAGCAACCTGTATCAATACCAGAACTTGTTGTCTTGGTCCTCTTCAAAGTCTGCCTTGTCACTTGGTCTATCTCTTCTATTTGGAGCTTTCCGCGTACTCGACTCATACAACATTGTCCAACAAAGGAACAAATTACCGTAAGACTACCCGGACGGCTCCCGATATCTCTCTGAAGCCATGGATCATCTACCAACTGGTTCACCCGATTTCCGTCATATAGAGGTACCGTATCTATTCGATGACTCCTGCCAGTATACGTACGATAACGCCGGCGTTGGGATAATGCCTGAGTATCCTAAACGTGTTGGCTGGTCTGTAATAGAAATGGTTCGTGACAACTACGATTATACAAACGGAGGCCGCAATACACGAGAACAAGCGGCTTCGATGTTGCAGGCGTGGCTCTACTTTGGAGTCATTCATGCCGTGACAGACATACCTGTGGACACAGACGACTATCTGCGGTTCAATGATTGTGGGCAGCGAGTTGTTAGTACTCAAAACCTACCGCAACACCTTGAGAAGTGGCGTCAGCGTATGATGTCAAAGTCAGAGCAGGAACGCATTGGCGATATTACTGGGTTGGATGGGTTTTTGGGAAGCTTAGAACTCTGTTACACTGGTTGTGTTGGGAGGACCTCCCCGCTCCCTTCTGAAGTTATCTTCTCGATGATGGTCCTGCTGAAAACGCTGATCTACGCCAAATTGTCGATTCTTCCAAGCAGCAATGAGCCAGCAGAGACATGGTACGGTAACACCCAGCAAATGATCCACTCGCAATTGCGGAAAAACGGCGGATGCGAGATGGACGTGTATAGACTTCATCAACGGCTCTCAAGCATAGCTCAATACTATGCTACTTCCGTTAACCCACCGCAAACAACTCGAACCCATGCAAATTGTACAAACAAGCGTTGCCTGGCATTGCAAGTTGACAAGGATTCCTATCAAATACGACATGTGAGAGAGCAGTGTGCTTGCGACCTTGTAAGCATAGAACAGTCACAGCTTTCCACAGCAATTCGACGACGAGCTCTCCCAGTAGTGACGTTTTCAGAGGTTGCAGGCCTGCAACTTCAGAACATCGACCTCGAATCCCAGAATCCCAACAGCCCATATGTTGCACTGTCACACATATGGGCAAACGGTCTTGGCAATCCGAAAGAGAATTCGTTGCCGCAGTGTCAGTTAGGTCTACTGCAAGAGCGAGTCAATGCGTTGTACACAACTCGATCATCACATGTAAATACGTTGGAAACATCGTCCCAAGACATTCCTTTTTGGATCGACACACTCTGCGTTCCAGCGCAGCAAGCTTCTGAGGAGAAGGCTACAGCGATAGCGTCCATGGCAAAAATCTACAAGGAGGCGGATAAGGTGCTGGTCATAGATTCGGACTTGGAGGCCGCGAGCTGTGATTCTCCCGTTGTTGAGATCTCAACTAGGATAGCTATCTCATCATGGTGGACAAGGCTCTGGACTCTCCAGGAAGGGATGTTTGCGAAAGAATTATGGTTCCAACTCAAAGATGGAGCCGTTAACCAGACACTCCTTATGGAACGAAGTCGGGTATCCGAAGGGGCTACTAATACTGAAGATTGGAGCATAACTAGGGCCATCACTGAAGAAGCTCTGCAGAACATCTCGGCGCTCTCAAATATACAGAAAGAGATTGATGCTGACAAAGGCAGATATCTTCTGCAATCAATTAATTGGAGGTTCACAAGTCAAGAATCAGATGAAACTATCTGTCTTGCTATCCTGTTAAAGGGCGATGTTGATGTTAAAGAAATCCAGAAGTTTCCTGCGGCAGACAGGATGAGAGAATTCATAAAGATGCAGAAATTCTTCCCATCAGTGTCGCTCTTCATCGGTCGAGACTCAGTTGGATCTATCGAAGAAGACGGCTATCGCTGGGCACCCAAGGCTTTTGTTGGCAGATACAGTGACGTGACCAAGTACATACTTAAAGATCCCAATGAATATCATCGTCGCCCCCACATCCCAGATACGGCCTACGCTGATGCTCGAGGACTTCACGTGGAATATCCTGGTCTAACCTTGGAGTTGAATGAAGGATTCAAAGTACATCCAGGAAACCCCAATCGTTTGAATATTCGGAACCAGAGCGACCATGGCTGGTACGATATTACACTCGCTATTCCTCCAGACCCAGCTTGGCCTGGGAGAACCTGAGTCAATTTCCACGACCGGCAGTAATTACTCCTCGGCCGTTATCAATGGCACCCAATGATCGAGCCCTCAAAGGGATCTTGGTTTCCGTCTACGAAGATGAAGAAAACGTTCTGTTCTCCCGTTACATATGTGAAGTTCTGGTAAGACTGCAGACTTTTCGAGTTGCGGAGAAGGATGCAGTCCAATTTGTGACAAATCCGGCAAAGGCACAAAACCTGGGTGTGACTCAAAAATGGTGTGTTGGGTGACCATGAATATGCTGTGGCAGGACCAGTGATGAGTTTCAAAGCGAATTCATAATGCATAGCGACACTTCAATGCGGTTGATGCATACTTGTCAAGGTTAAGAATCGACCTTGACCAGAAACCGTCGGAAAGGCTGACAGCACTGCGCGTCGCGATGAGAGTTCTTCTATCGTCAAGGGAACCGTGTAATGGGAAGCTGCGACTTGGCCGCCAGCCATAACGAAATATTGAAAGTATGTGCAGCAGATTCTTGACATCCGCCCAACCCATTGAAAACGATAGATGAAAACGGCTCAGAACGAGAAATGGCTTCAGGCTGTCTTTTTATGAGAGACGCACGCAAGCAGAAGTGCCGCCCAGTCCCTCAGAGAAATACTGCAGGGAACAAGTCTTGTTTTATGATTTTCCACTTGACTGTCACTCATTGCTGGACCAGTAGTATTTGATGTTTGCCCTACGGACTGCCCATATTTAGACTGTGCGTTTGGCCTTCTTCGCTATTCTGCTACTTCGTCCTTATGACCTTTAGCTTCTTTGGAATGTGTACAAAGTTGTTCGCATATGCCTTCGGTATGAATCTCCGCTCGTTCGGCTCTTGCACAAAATATTCGTACCCTTGCTTCTGTGCAAACCGTATTGCATCTTCCTTCGACTTGAAGTTCAGATGAGTGCCCTGCGTGAAGTCCGCCGAGGACTGCCATCCCATTAACGGATTTTCCCATCGATAACCCTTCGATAAAATGTCCCAATCCATTCGCCATTGATGCCCATGCCATTCACCTGACTGGGTAGCTGTCTTCGCAGGTCGATAAATTCTGTCCAGGAAGACACTAAGCTTGTACCTTTATTACAGCCGTATGGCTTCAGCAACTTACCGGACAGTCCTAGCCTGTAGCTCCACTGGAGCACCTGAGAGCACAGCAGCAGCAACACTCTCGCCGGGTTCGCTGCCATCCATCACGCGCTTCGGGATGGGCGAGAATGTTCTTTGTAGTACTGTCAGCATCCTTTTGATCGCATTGCTCGTTCACATTCTTACGAGGTGCCGTGATCGACAGGAGCATTGAAGTCTGGCTGATGATCCGCCATTGCTTGAGATGCATCTTCCTGTCGGATCATAGAAGAATCTCCAGCCGCAGGTGCAGGTGACTCGGAGGCGTCTGACTTCGGTGCTGGCTCGGTTTCTGTCTGACTATTGTGCCGGATCCAAAGAGGCGAGAGACGTCTAGCTACCGGCACAGCCCGCACGAGCAGCCTGCTTATGGGTTTTGGGCGTAGTGAGTGCATTGCAGATTGTACTTACTAGGGTATTACTCGAAAACATTGACGTCGGCTTCGTGGTTGACCGTGTAGCATGACTAAGCGCCAGCCCAAGCTTCAAAAACCCCGTCGTCAGTCGATCCCACACTTAGCCATTGTCACCACAAGACCGCTATAGATAGACATCACAGGTGGAGTAAGCGTCCCCATTACTAAATTGACAAGCTCTCCTGATGAGCATTGCCTCCTTCTTGAGAAGCATGTACTGAGTTCTCGTAGGATCTTAGCATGAGCTTCGTTACACGCCGGGGTCTATCGACCCTGATCCCACCAAAGGTGCGTATACTTGTTAAGATACTAAGCTTTTGGCTGCGTCCATGGTTTTTCACTCTACTGACAAAGCTATATAGGTGGCTTCGCCGACCGTAAGTGCCTCTGGACTAGGCGCAAATCCAAATACCGAAAATCATCTCTACACGGAGACTTGCTGCGACGATTGCCCCTCGTTCTACGCATTGTGGCACACAAGGACGGTGGACCGGGCTAATACTTCTGTGAATAGGGAATTGGGGCCGCTCGAGATGCCGCTCGAATGCAACGTGTTGTCAGCTTCTATGAAAAGCTACCCCGGGGACCAGCTCCCGAGGTGAAGGCCAAGGGACTCCTAGGAAGATATCAAGCTCGTTACTTCGGGAAAAATCCATCTGCTGCGCGTGAGTAGCCCCGATGAATAGTCTCCCTAGGAAGTCGCTGCGTTTGGTATGTGGACTAACGCGGTTTGTGCGAAAGCTATCGTTCATGTCATCGGAGGCCTAATGTTGCTCGGATACTGCAACGATTACTACTTTCATCTCCGTAATTCTTCCTGTCGCTCAATCTCAATGTCGAGCCTTATCAACTAATATTCCGCAGGTCACCACAAGAACAATGCTCACTAGCCTAGGAGATTGTATGTCTTGGAGGAACATCGGAGTCTGTAAATAGCGCAGAAGATGAACTGTTGATTGAAGTCTCGGAAATACCGTCTACATCCAATTGTCCGTACCGGGCCAAGTTTGCAAAGCTGAGCGCAACGCCGTTTCAACCATTGACTTTGAGTGCCTCACAGTAGTCTAAACATATATCTATGCCTCGAGCAGGTGTATTGTACATTTGTTGATGCACGTAGTAATGCATACTCATACCACACAAACTATACGCGGAGGGGTTATATATCTAGTGGATGTCAGTATTGTGACTGACTCTTCACTTCTCGCCAAGACCTTTCCGGGCTACGGAGACCCGATGCCAACTCGTGATCCTTTGGTCAACCACCTCGAACCTCTCCTTTAACAAAACCCACTTCACCCCTCTCAAGTCAGCACCATTTCTCTTCGAACGCGGACAACTGACTTCCGCACACTCGACACTTTGCCTCGCGTCCGAGAAAGTCGTCAACTCCGACCGCCTCACTCTACAGCTTCGATCGAGCGCAAGGAAGCCCGTGCCTTATCTGGCTCTGTCTACCGGATCGCACAAGATTCTGGCAGAAACGCCATATAGTCCATCGTGGCGATCACTAGTACCTAACAATAGGTAGTCCACTCTTTACTTGCTATGTCACATATCGGCCATTCACCATGGGGCCAAAACATCATCCACACTACAGATGAAGATCAGATTTCTGACAATGAGCGGTATCTTGTCGCCGCAACAGACTCGAGACTTGTTATGGCAGAGCAGAGTATCCACGATGTGGTAAATCAAGCACGGTCGGTCGGCGACCCTTCGCCTTCCGACGTTTCTGAGCTCAAACCGAACGACTCAACCGCCCTTGGCGATAACGAGAGGACAACAGCTTCAACCGATATCCATGAAACTCTATCGAGCGAATCCGACAAGCCTAAAATAGACGATATAGAGCCGCGAGTAGATGGCACTGGTCTACGAGAGGATAAGACCGGAAACGGTAATGTAAGTCTTTATGTAGCCTGAATGCTCTTGTTCGTGCTAATGGAATCGCCCAAGTCTGGCCGCAAGGTTTTCGACTCACAAGGCCAGAACGGGGTTGTCGACGAAGAGCACGTTTCGCAGACAAATGGGGAAAGCGAGGGACCCGCAGCCACGGATGATGCGCTTATCCTGCAAGCATCTGCAGAGGCCAGCGGAGGCTCAGATACAGATACCAGCAGGGCGGACATTGCAGAGCTGTCAGAAAAAGAGCTTACGGGGAGGAAGCATCATGGCCGGTCAAACTCTGTGAAGAAGCCTACCTCATTCAAAGCTGTTTCAGTAACGAGAAACTTCCTTGCGAAAGCCACCGCTGGTTCCACGCCTGCTTCTAAGGGAAGCGCCGACAAAGGTAAGGCAAGCACAATAACGTTGCGGAAGGTACATGAGGCTGATCATCTAAGCGTCTTCGACAACAGCTGCGTCGACCAGTACTCCCATTCAACCAACTCCACGCCCTCGATTGGTGGCCAAGTCTGGCAGTGGACTTCGAGATGCTATGCCGAAATCGACGAACTCTGCAAGTAAGACTGGGCGCGGTAACGGCCCTGACCCTAATCAGGTTTGGAACAAGAATCGACGTAAGTCTTGATCCAGGACGAGAAAGGTCTGATATAGTTCACTAACGCAGGAAAGCCGTCCAACCTCCACCCCCTAAGCAGTTCACAGACGAAGAGCTCAAACAGCAATACGGAATACACCTTGCCACACGACTACAAGCAGACGGGGAGGGGAAAGAAGCAAAATGGGCGGATATTGACGACGACGAAGATGACTGGGCACCTGAGACAATCGAGTGGAATGATGGGACAAAAATAACACTTGCACATACCGAGAATGTGTCTGGTCCTGTGCAGGAGCAGTCAGTAGTCTCGGCTACGAAGGAGATTCAGGTCGAAGCCGATCAGGCAAGAGCGCCTGCTCCAAAGCAACTCAGCTCTGTAGGGCCAAATGCTACCATATTAAAAGTCGGCTCGTCTGCAGTGGCACAGCCAAAGCTTGGAGGCCTAATTCTGAAAGGACCATCCGAGAAACCAACACTGGTAGCTAAACCAACGGTCCCAACCCCTGTCAAGTCTCCATGGGCATCTCTTCCCCCGGTCGATAAGGTTCCTCCTGTTTCGATCAACCCACCACAACAGCAATACTTAGCACAACGGTTTAGCCAGAGAGATCCCCATGGGTTTGATTCCATGCCACCTCCCCCATCCCCAGCCAAAGAGATAGCTGCGGATGATTTCAATCGCTCTTGGCGCGACCACCACGCAGGGAGTTCTCGTGAGCTTTTCAATTCTCAATCTGGACGCTACGAGCTGGTCAATGATGCACGTCGCGGATCTATTCGTAACGAGCAAAACTTCCGTCCACCGTCGCTGTTGCAGAGACCGTTGCAGAACGATCAGCAAGGTCCCGCAGAGCCCTCCGCCGCTTTCCAAACAAGTCGATCAAGTGGTACTCAAGATGCGGGCGCGTGGAGTCGACGACGTACATCTTCCAACGTTAGCGGGGGAAGTGGTAGTTATGGACGGCGCATGTCTTTTGGTAAAGGTCAAGAACTACCGTCGATACCAAGCGATAATCATCAGCAGCGGCGAGGCTCACAACCAAGCGGAACGTCAGATCGAGTCGCATCACCACGTAACATCACAACATCTGTTTCCGACCAATCTCAGCAGCAGTATCCTCCACGTGGCCTTTCGCCTGCTCAAACACATCAGCATCAGCCGTGGCAGATACGACAATCACCAAGATTGAATAATGCTCATCTAACGGGGCAGCTTTCAGGTCCTGAGCGGCCCCCTCAAGCTGCAGCAACCCCTGTCGACCAAGCGTCACTCAGCCCTTCCGCAAGCGAAGCCCAGGATCCCGTTGCGATGCAAAAGCGACTCATGCGAGAGAGACGCGAGCTCGCTGTCAAGCGTAAGCAGGAGCAACAAGAGAGAGACGAAGCTGAGAAGAAAGAGAGGATTAGATTAAAGATGCAGGCACTCGGATTACCTCCTTTGGATGAGGAAAAGGAGAAAGCCAGCGATCGTACCTTCGGTGAGAGACCAGCTACTGATGGGACAGGTGCTCCAGCACAGTCGCCTCCAAAGCCGCCTGTGCCTGAGATTTTGGGCGAACCCAAGCAATACGGGATGATGAAGGTTCATCATCCTCAGTCGATAAAGAGGCTATCTTCGCTGAAGGAACCATCTGTGGACCAGGCTTCGGAATCTGCCGCGTCCAGCCGTCAAGTATCACCGCCTTCGGCAGACGCGAAACCAGAATCTAAGAACAATACTGAATCATCAGCTCTGAATGGTATGCAGTCCGCGCCTCAACTAGTTGCACCAAAAGGTCGCCTTGATGAAAGACCTGGAAGACCCGCTGAATCTTCGCCACAAGAGCGAAAGGAGCAGCCATGGAAGAATGTCCCATCTGGCTCAGATACCTACACAAGCTGGGGTGGAAGCAGCATGACAACACATTCTGCTCCAGGGGCGAATTTGTGGGGACCTCCTGGTAGTGATAAAGCTCTAGGTAATGGGACATTTGATCGCAATCTGGTCAGGCTGCCTCAGAGACAGAGTCCGCATTATCAGCAGGTGTCGCCTCCTGCTCCTGGGCCGATAGGGCCGATAGGGCCTCCTACGGCAGCACCAACAATTCTTCCCTCTCAGACTTACGGTGTGACCTCTGAGCGGTCACACGAAGATATCCAGACAGTGCCAGCCTTCTCGACTCCCGAGATACGGACGACTCGACCGAAAGATCAAATGAAACATGAGACTCGTAATCAAGATGGTAAACTTGGCAAAGAACTCCGACATCCAAGACCTATTGCGCCACCCAGTGGCCCAGCCAGTCTATCTCGCCAACAACATACCACTGTTGTCGGAAATATGGTCACTTCAGGCTGGAATAACTTCCACGTCACCGCTACTCGAGAAGAGGCCGAAAGGAACGAGAGGGACGCAAAAGAACGTGCAGAGCGTCTAGTAGAGGAAGCCAGGACGGGTATCAAGCGGGAAGCTCAAATGCCTGCGATCAATGAGACTTGGCGTCAAACTAGCATCGAAGATAACGCTGGTCAACGGAAAGTTATAGGCGTCTCTAAGACAACCAATAATGGGCAGGGCTTTGGAGATCGACAGCAAGGACCTCAAACCGGTCGCACCCCTCCCTTTGATAACGCGATGGGAGCTCCCATAGCGATCTCAGCTATGCCGAGCGGTGCCGGAGCGGGCCGTGGCTCTAAGTTCTTTCCGCAGATGGGAGACACAGATCCAACACAAGGTAGACGATCTGTCAGTTACAGTCCTGGATATACTCGGCCTGCCTCTCCCCCACCGCCAGACTCTGTTGACCATCCAGCATATGCTGGCGACATACGACGTCCAATGGTAAGCCTTCCGTTCATAAAGCCGAAGCCAACTGTGAAGCTTCCTCCTGCAATGCTTGCACCGGTCGCTCCACCAAGTCTTTCGCCGATGCTCGCACCTACGCAACCTCTTCGTGTGGTTTCGCAGCCCTTGGTGAATACTGCATCATGGCAAGATAGGTTCAATGGCTTGTTTGGAAGGAAGGCATCACCGGAGAAGAAGCACGCCCTTGCAGTCAACTCAGCAACTAAGGTTCCTCTCGAGGTTGCATTGAATCAAGTCTCAGCCGCCGTATCTCTTCCACGTAGCGAAGACGGAGACCATACGGCGAAAATGTTCGATGCAGGGGAAATTGCGTCAAAGGCCATGGAAGATGAAGAAGCCCTTTTCGAAGAGCGCGAATTCGGCTCTCTGCCAACGGTCCGGATTCCCAGGGCTGCACCCCCGGCCGTCTGGCAACCTGCAAAAGCGCCTTCGAATCAGAGGCCTCGATCCAAGCTGTTCAAAGCCACGCAGGTCCTCAGCATTGAGCCTATGATTTGGAGTCTTCATGATAAGGAGAATCAGAGGCCTGACGGCTTTCTGATATCTGTTCGCCTACCAGGTGAGGCCATCACTAAGGCTAGAATCATGACTCGAAATCACGGCTCATCACACATTCCACGTGGCCAGCGCAATCCCTCCTCCAATTTCAAGCCACGAAAGGGCATAAAGTCCAGAGAAAGCTCCGGCAACTTTGGCTCTTCAAAACCTGCTCAGACCCAGCTGTCGATAGCTCCAATACCAAATACTAATATCAGACCAACTTTCAATAGCGGGACTTGGGCCCGTCGAGTATCTGGTATTGTGCAATGATGGTCCTTCAGGCCGGTTCACTAGCAGAGCTCGAAATCCTTTCCGTATACTGGGGCCACTACTAATCAAGGTTGTGTTTCGACTGTGCTTTCATCACTGGGGCTTGAGCACGTTCACCTTGAACAGGAGTTCCTCATTTTGAGTGCCATGGGACCTCGTGTATGTCTCTCGACCCATCTACAAACCGCATCCTCTTTGATGCTTCTCTTAGCAATCAGGTGTCGCTTTCAGCACAATTCCCCGCAGGCAAACTCTGACGGCAGTGGCACACGGCTCCTTGCTATGTCAGTGGTTCAGCCACTTGATTAGACGCGAGCATTCGAGACTAGCTTTGAATATTACATGAGAAATCCACAGATAAATCTTTGTAATTGGTCAGTGCATTGATGAGTGAGAAGACAAGCATCTGGAATTCTATGCCTATCTACACAAGATAAGGTCGGTAATACAACGCGCTTGAGCTTTATGCCAAACGGTCCTGTTCCCGATCGCCTCATAGGAAGAACTCTTGTTAACGCCATGCAAAGTGCTCCCAACCCGTTTGAACAAGGCTCTATAAACAGAACAGACATCACCAATTCCAAGTTCTCGAGGACGCAGTAAAGACCGGCGGCTTCCACTGCAACCTCTCGGGGTCTAATCTCCGCTTTCCCTTGACTCTCTCCTTTTCCCTCTGCTTCTCTTTCTGTTCGATGATCGCGTTCGTCAAGACGATGACGTGTTGGCCCTTCTACGGCATCGTCAGCTCGTCTTGCCAAGCGCTGCTCATTCTTATTACCGCAGCAGAAAGAAGAAGCTTGACTTACCGAGTACCTCAACATGTTAAGATTCTGCAACGTATGCAGTACATCATTCGTCGTCATCGCCGACAGCGCACCCAGCTCTTCGACATTGACTTCCCCCTTCCCATCCATCAGGATATCCACGACCGTCTCTTGCCAGTACGCTCGATATCCCAACAGCCCCAAGTCACTGAGCGGTTTCTCCGGACTGCCCAATTTGCCTTCTCGCTTCGACAGCTCGTAGCTGAACGCGATGAGCACTCTCCCGAACCCTTTGCGTTGGTACTGCGGTAGTGTGAGGATGCAGGCGACGTTGTAGCCTTCTGCGGATTCTTTCTCCTTGGAAAAGTAGCCGACGAGGTGGCATCCGTTCTCGTCGCGCGTGGTCATGCAGTAGAAGAGGAAAGGGTCGACGTCGTAGTAGAGAGTTTTGTGGTCTAGGAATAACTTCGAGAGAAGGCAGAGGTTTCGGCACCAAGTACGCTGGCGACGGCCGTCGATCTCGAAGAAGCTGACGTAGTCGTCTCGGTAGATTTCGTTACCTGGAGGGTGGAGTAACGTGCATTTCGCTCGGTGTCTCTCGAACGTCCTCCTCTGCCCGAAGTAGGAGAGGCAGAATTCGCAGATGTAGACCATTTCCTCTTCCGTGAACTCGACGGGATAGGGGCTGAAATACCACGGCTCCATCTCGTGCTGGCCCATCTGTACCCTACTCAGGTTCCGTACTCGGCTGATCTCTGTCTGGTTCTGCGTCATACTGCCGCCCGTGCGGAGTTTTTCGATCTCTTCCTCGCGGGAATATGGTGCGTCGTTGGGAGCCGAGGCTTTGGCGGCGGCAGCGGCGTCTTGCACGTCGACGAGATCCATTTCCTCGTCTTCGGGCTTGGGAGTACCTTCGAGAACTTCGGTTTGCACCACAGCGACATCGCCGCTTTCGTCATCTTTGATCCGATTTTCTTTGCCGCCAGCTTTGGAGGGTCGGCTGGTCGCTTTGCCTTGGGCGTTCGCGGACGCACCAAGCTCAGGCGTTGCGGATACATCGCGGGAGCCGGTCGCGCCGGGACGAGGACGTTTCTGACCCGCTTTGGGAGGTGGTGCTTTGGAGGGTGGGGGACCAGATTTCTTCTTGTCAGGTTTGTCAGGGGCTGGCCATTCGACTTCACGGGTAAGGTCGATACGGGTGGAGGGGATCCATTCTGTTCAATATAAGCCCTGCGTAACAAGAAAGAGGTAGGTTGGTTTCTTTACCGTCTAGACGCTTGTTGAATTCTTCGTAGTGAACGCTGTCGTTGTGGTTAGTACGCTGTATCCAGAGTGCTCAAGGGTCCTGCCAATCACTAGAAGTATGGCTGTCCCCTCCGCTGCTGCATGGACAGAATCTCCGCTTTCCTTTGCTCACCATCCTAGACATGTGTTAGTGGGCAGAACAGAGTCGTCCTGATCGCAAGTTCCGGGGATGTGCTAGATAGATGACGCACGCGCGATCAACATGCAATTTGTAGTGAAACAGAATGTGAATATGAGAGGTAGGAGACAAACAGGTATCGAATATTGATTTCGAGCACCAAGCAGAGCATGATCAAAGAACCCGCATGGCCCACGCTCTCAACATTATGGCCCATCATCGTCCTGCTGTAAGAGCGCAAGCGAGCGGTCGCAAAAGCTCTGGCTTCAAGCTTACCTTCTCAACGTACGCCTTTACACCAATTCTGTGGTTGATGTGAGCATGTCTTTTGAGATATTTGGATAGTTTAGAAGTGTATCTAGCGATTTGATCAATCGTACCTCAAGGTTGCTAAAGTCGCAAACCCTTTCTCTATTGGATCTGGTGTCCCTGTGGGCTCGTGTGATGGATCTCTGGGCGCCATTTTGTGCGTAGATCCTTATAGCTTAAAGTGAATGTGTTCTTGAAGATACGATTGGTGTTGATGTGATAACCTTGATGGATTTGCGGTCGCGAGATTTGCCTCCGTGTTATGGTCTTTGTCGCCTTTTGCGACCGATGTTACTGCCTTTCGCCTGAGGCGATGACATCGGCAATATTTACTTCAACATAAACTATTCCCGGGTCTCTCATCATTATGTCTTCTCAATCATGACAACGCCGGCAATTATGGCTACGGGTTGAGTAGCCTTTCAAGCATGATGGGCGTTGGAGGTCAAAGGTGGCAAGGATGACAGACTCAAGGGTATCGCCGGCCATGTCCGCAGCTATCAACAAGCCCTTGCGCATGAGCTATCGCATCGGACGAGGAGAGCAAGGCGTCCTTACGTTCGAACCTTACAAATCCGCCCTCTTACCACTGTGGCGCTTTCGTACCGTTTTAATCGCTAAGCAATCATCGCAGGACCTCTGGAGTCAGTTTCTATCCTACTACTCCCAGAGTGACTTTGTGGGCATGGACATGACGCGAAAGTTCATTCAGATGGGTATGACGAGAGCGAAGAGGTATGCGAACCACAAGGGCGGGAGGAAGTATGATAAAGTATCCGGGAAGGAGCTGGAAAAGAGCAAAGGCCATAAGGACATGAAGGAGAAGGAGGAGGCGAGCCAGGTTTTCAGGGCGGTCTGGGAGAGGTGTATGGCGCATGAAGGGTATCTGGAGAAGAAGAAGGAGTTTTTGAGGGAGCTGAGAGATGGGGATAGGGAGCAAATGGCGTTGAATAAAGTGAAACCGGAGGCTCATGGTGTCGAGGATGGGCCTATGAAGGACACCATGAAGCAGGAGGATGAATGATAGAATATCAACTCCTGTTTCGTTCCATACATAAACACTTTCTCCAACCAGAACACCAGGCACCTGTGATGCAACGTCAACTATTCGCGGCGCCGGCGATCATGACTTCTCCGCATTCTGCGCAGCCGTGAATGTCGAAGAGGTCGTCGAATGCATCTGCGAGCACCATCAGTATGCCATGCTCTTCATCATGCGAGCATAAAGCCTACCGTCTCCGCGAAAGATATCCACTCATCAATGCCCTTCACGTATGGATCGTTCTCATCAGGCATGCTCTCATGGCCCCATAGTACCACCTCGTCAAAGGAAGCCTGCTCCTCAAGGACCTTTACGGCCTCGTCCTCCTCGTCCTCCTCGTCGTCATCTTGCTCCGCAACAGCACCACTAGATACATGCGAAGGCCCGGCGTTGCGTTTATTTTGGGGCAATATGCGGCCGGTCGAACTCAAGACAACACCTACAGAGATTGATCAGGATTGCAAAGCACTAGGTACACCTCAATGACAGACCTCGATAGCCGTCCGGTATCTTGACGGATTTGCCGTCTAATTTCCGCCCTCGGAAGTATGCTACTTTCTTGCCGTCTGTGCAAGATCTCATCAGCAACAAAACGAAGTCTATAAACCTGATCTACAGTACCGCCATCAGTGCTTGGCGACCAGTATCTCTCCGTAACATTGACAGGACCATTGTGATGCACTCGGCAGGGAAGAACGTTTGGCGTGCATTCCCGAGGCCGTTCTGTCTTTGATTGAATTGATAGCATTGTAGAGTACGAGTCTAGACTCTAGAATACAACTGAAGAACGAGCTATGGATCATCGTAGATTCACTGAAAGTGGTATCGCGACAGCCTTTTCTGGTATGGCACCTCGCTTGCCCATCCCACCGCTCTCGACCTTCTCTAGTTTTCCCCACATTGTTGAACTCTTTTACTCTTCCCTTTACCTTAATATTCTACCGCATCACACAGGGTACCATTTCTCCTACTCTGGAACTCAATCGCCTCTTCGCTCTTTTCTCTACATCTACCTCACGCCCCGACGTGTCATCCCTTTGCTCTAAGTGACTAGAATACGATCTTCATCATGCCGAAGGTATACTACGCATACCTGACACTGTTCGAGACCTCGTTGGACTCATTCTCAAGTATTTTAGATTACGGAGCTACTTTTTGACTGTGACAATACGCTCGTCCTTTCAGAGGAGTTGGCCTTTGAAGCGTGCGCGGAGCTTGCCAACGAGATCCTGGCTAAACACCATATCGATGATCGTTACACGGGTCCGCAGCTTCTCTCTAACTTTGTTGGACAAAACTTCCGCGGAATGATGGGCGGTCTTCAGGAGAAACATAACTTCACAATGGAGCCCTCTGAACTTGAAAGTTATGTCAAACAAGAAGAAGACCGAGTCATAGCAACCCTGGAGCGAAAGGCAAAACCCTGTGTTGGTGTCAATGCCGAACTAGACAAACTGGCGAAGTCGAAACGTTACGGTATGGGTGTAGTCTCGTCTTCGGCATTGAGGAGAGTGGAGGCTTCTCTCAAGAAGGTCGACCAAGACAAATATTTTCCGCCAGACCATATCTTTAGCGCTGCTACATCCCTTCCTGTTCCCACTTCCAAGCCGAATCCAGCTATATACTTACACGCGTGTAAGGTTATTGGCAAGCAGCCTCAAGAATGTGTTGCTATCGAGGATAGTAAGAGTGGAACACTGAGTGCTCTGCGCGCAGGAATCTACGTTGTTGCGTATGTTGGTAGCTACGATGGAAAGGAGAAACAGGCCGAAATGGGCAAGCTTCTCAAAGAGAATGGTGCCAATGTTGTCATGACGGAATGGTCGCAATTCCAGGAATGTCTATCGACAATCGAAAAGACTTGATCAAGGAGGGACTGCAAAGCGCTCCTTCAGTGTGCCGCGTGTGCAAGTGTTCATGAAGACGAATAAAAGGCATTGGTTGTTTAAGAACGGTAGAGAAGAGGTTCTCGAGTTTGTCTCCTTTTCCGGTCTCTCAATCTTTCATCTCTTCTTGACGATAGAGTCATCCTTACTCAAAAGATGGGATCTTTTTGGTCTCTCAATCTTTCATCTCTTCTCGACGATAGAGTCATCCTTACTCAAAAGATGGGATCCTTTAGAGGAATTAGAGCACATCAGCAGATGTGGTAACATGAAATCAAATCGGGAGATAGACCGCTCTTTTAGGACATAATCTGCCACTTGACATTCAATTATGGAGGATAAACTCCAGTATTCGGACAACACGTTCTGACAAGACTGTTCTACAACGACTGGATGAATGTGCGATCTCTAAATGCTGAACGGTACCTCCGTAGATTTTCCTGATCCGGGATGAATGCATGTTATTTCGGAGGGCATGAAACCCCATCAGGATTCCACATAGTAGTGAACGCAGTTCTGTCAATTGCGCCTCGGCCTCGAACTACTTGTACTGGCGGCACCGCTAAGTAAGCGACCGCAAAGACTAAGGTATACCCTTTCCAGCCAACCTCGCGCTTTTTAAGACCTACCCACGCCGGCATCTTGACGAGAGATCCACGATAACAGTCGACGGAGATGGAGCTCAAAGACCTCTCTAGCAACTGGAAGAAGCTTCAGAAAACCCTTCAGCCAACCTCCAGACCTCCGAAGCGTAGGGCTAGCGAAGACATTCTCCAGCCACAGCGTAACGGTGCGAAGAGACGAAAGGCTGAGGGAAACGGGGCGAGTGCCGCGAAGACGGGGAAGAGAGATAGGGAGGGAATGAACATGGAAGAGGAGACGGTGACTGCGCCTGCGGATCCTGCGACTAATGACAAATTCAACGAGGGCTTGTCACCAACGTACGTTCCCCTCGCGGACAGCCTTGACATCCTTGGAAGTTTTCGTGCAATACGGTCTTGAATGTTCGAGATAGTCGCTGACCTCACCTCTATATTGAAGCGCCGAAGCAGGCAAATACCTCGCCCTCGACTGCGAGATGGTCGGCGTGGGCCCCGACCCCGACCTCGACTCGGCCCTTGCCCGCGTGAGCATAGTAAACTACCATGGCGTCCAAATCTACGACTCGTTCGTGCGTCCCAAGGAATTTGTCACAGACTGGCGCACTCATATCTCCGGCATCTTACCCGCACACATGCGGACCGCGCGCTCGTTTGAGGAGGGGCAGGCTGCCGTCGCTGGCTTACTCGACGGGAAGATCCTGGTGGGACATGCGGTGAAGCATGACTTGGAAGTGCTGATGCTGGGGCATCCGAAGCGGGATATCAGGGATACGAGTCGGCATCCGGCGTTTCGGAGATTGGTGATGGGGAAGACACCGAGTTTGAAGAGGTTGGCGGCGGAGGTGTTAGGGGTAGAGATCCAGGCAGGGGAGCATTCAAGTGTGGAGGATGCAAGAGCTTGTATGCTTTTGTTTCAGAGGGAGAAGGATGCGTTTGAGGTGGAACATGCGAAGAGGTGGGGTATCAAGACCAGGCTACCGCAGAATGAGGGCGCAGACGAGAACGGGAAGAGAAGGAACAGGAAGAAAAAGGGGAAGAAGTGAAGGGCTTCGAAGGACGGTCTGATCAGCTATACTGTGCTAGACGACCATTGACCTGATCAGGCATATACGTCGAACTCTAACGTTCGGTAGAGAGAACAAGATCTAACGTACAATCAAGGTGCTCCTTGAGGGTATCGAAGCGAAGCGGACGTTGAACGCGCATGACTCCAAGCCCGCCGTGGCAATGCCAGATGTACAGCAACAAGCACACTGGGTACTTAAAGAGGGATATCCTCTAGCATCTCTATGGTTCCTTCTCGCCCTACCGTGATGATGACATCGCCCAGCGTCTTCGTACCGAAGCCTGCTTCGCAATATGTGAAGTAATACTGCTGAACACGTCAGCTATCATACACCAATGATGATGGCTTTACTGCCAACACACCTCCCATTTCCGCCTAAAAACCTCAACGTCTTTCTCCGTCATCCCCTCATGGTCCTCCACCAGCGCGGGTGCTATCCTCGACTCGAAGTTCCGCATGAACTGTCGATTCCACAGTCTCAAGGTCTTCGCATAATGGCCGCCAATGTTTTCGATATTGTCAACTACCAACGTTCCATTGGATCCCTTATTGATGGACGCAACAAGCTGGGATACTGACGGCAGGTGGCCGCCAGGAAAGATGTATTTCCTGATGAAATCGTCGCCTTTGTAGTAGGCTTCGTATCGCGTCTCCGGCATGGTTATGCATTGGAACACAGCGATACCACCTTTCGGCTTCAACAATCGGTCGACGCAGCCGAAGTACGTATCTAGGTACTCCCGGCCAACTGCTTCAAGCATCTCGATGCTGACAATCTTGTCATAGAATCCTTCCCTCGGCGTCGGTAGGGCACGATAGTCGCACAACAATACCGTGATGTTTTCCGTGTATCCCGCGGCCGCTATCCGCTTCTCGGCTAACTCTTTCTGCTCCTTGCTGAGTGTCAAAGAGGTGATGCGACAGCCGGTCTGCCTCACAGCGGCAATCGCGAAGCTGCCCCACCCCGTCCCGATTTCCAGGACGTGATCAGTAGATTTGATCTTCGCATTCGTGATAAACCGCTGCAGTTTCGTCTCTTGCGCCTCCTCCAATGTCTCTTCGGATGATCTAAGATCTGATGTGGGTAGCCAGATAGGGCAAGAGTATGTCATGTCGTCGGAGAGGAATGTGGCGAACATGGCGTTACTAATGTCGTAGTGCGCGGACACATTCAGAGAAGAGTTCGAGAGAGTATTTGTGCTTCGGGCGAGGCCGGTTACGGTGGATGCCAGAGAGGAAGTGATGGTTGTTGCATTGGAAAGTTGGTCCCGATTGAGGATGAAGATCTATGGGGGTAAAGGAGGAGGTGGTAAGCTTCCGGAGAGATCGCCTGCAGGGACGAAGGGAGGCTTATGTACCTGGAAGAATACAACTAGATCCGCACATGTCATCTCTCCGAGCATATAACTCTCTGCGAAGCCCTACCTCACCCTTTCAGCTTTGTCTCCTCTAGTTAGGCTTGAGACGACAACCCACCATATCAGCGAAAAGCAGCAATCGCACCCAGAATGCTTCACTCAAGACTTTCATCTCCGTCCTCGGTGACCCATATTTTGGTTTCGGCGACCCGCAGATTGTCATCGTGCCATCCGTATCGACAATGACCAATTGCCCCACGTTTATGCGCCGCAGCAGCGAGAGGACTGCGCTGCGCGAGAGGTTGACGACGGGAGTCCAGGTGAGAGAGCCTGCATAGCTGCGGACAATATCGAAAGTATTCGAGACGGCGGTTGTGATTGCCATCGGGCATAAAAAGTTTCCTTGAGCGTTCTTAAGATGGTTCAACCTCTCCAAAGTGAATCATCAAAAGACACACGCAAGGTTCAATGACAGTGACTTTACCATGGGAGTACAAATCTTGTTATTCACGATCACGATGCCCGTTATTTGTTCATAGGGTCCATCAGGTATGACAGGGATATGAAAAATGCACTAGTCGTTAGTGCGTTTGTTAATGCCGAATCCGCTCCGTGGTCAGCATTGCGAACTGGACTAGACCCGGAGAAAAGCGGGCAGATATTATTCCGTGGGTATGCGGACCTGGTACTCGTTGAATTGAATTACGAGCCTAACTGTTGTCGGCGTGTGGTGACGACAGCGTGCATATTTGACTGGGGCGTTCCTGGGCATGCAACGGTCCTACATAGGCTAACCCGTTTGGTCATGGTTAAGGCTGTGCGGCTTTGGAGACAATGTCAGTATCAATAAGTTGTGAAGTATCACCGTTGCAAATGCTTTCAGATATTGTTGGTTTGGTTGAGCTTGACGCTCGTCATCGCTAAGCTTGAGTATTCTATAAGGTGGGCTATAACGTCTCCTTTCGAGACACAGTACCATGAAATGCGTGGTCTTGAGCGCGAAGATGGGACCCTGCATTGATGACTACATGTACTTTATGCAGTGAGCGTCACAGTGCAGGAAACAACGGGCAGGTTGCCGCTTGGTGAGGGCTATGTCTTGGAGCTTTTTCTTTGTGGTAACAGTTGCTGTGCATTGGAATGTGTAGTATGCTTTGCTGGGAAGCGGCTCGGAAGTAATGTGCGAGCGAGAGATAGAGATCACTTCAGAGTACTGTCAGGATCCGTCCAGCTACCTCATCGTTAAGCATCATTCTATCGAAAGTTCATCTTCCAGATACGGAGTTTACAGCTGCGCTTTGTTTTCCATCTAGCATCTACCTATGTGCGAAGTCCACAAACATCAGTCAGATCTTGAAATCTTTGTACGTCCACTTCTCGGTGTATGATCTTCTAGCCTTCTTAGGCTGCGTGATGGGTCTTCGAGCTTCCATCTTTCCTCTGACGAGGATATTGCGGAATCTGTCCTTTAGCAGATTGCCTTCTGGCTTGAGTAGGCGGAGCGAGTCTCGTAGCTCGTCTGGTAGGACTAGCTCGAGGGGAGGTTCTGGAAGTCTGCAGGATTGGTCAGTGAATGATAACTGCTGTGAGAAGGCGTATGAAATATACGGATTCTTGCCGAGTTTTCTGCGCCTCAGCTTCCGGTCGTCCACATCAGAATCCGAGACAGTCTCTTCCCGTGCTAGATATTGAGCACGAGCCTTGTCCCTAGTTTCTACTGCCTTGGCGATTGTTTTGATTTGCTCCGCCTGCTGTGCCCTCTTCTTCATCTGCACCTCCCACCGCGCCTGCCTCTCTGCCTCTTTCCTCCTAAGGACCTTGTTCCTCTGCACTGGTGTCTTTCTCTCCGGCCTCCGTTTCGTCAACCACTCTTCGCCTTCATACTCACTCTCGAAGCCCTCCCAGGCACTCTCATCCTCGGTTTGAGCGTAATCGTTCTCTTCTTGCGCCGCGGCTATCTTCTCTAGCCTCTCTTCCTCCTCTCGTGCTTCTTGCAATCGCTTTCGCTCCGCTTCTACCTCTTTCTGGCCTTCCTCGGTCAATAGCTTGTCCCAATCCTGGAACACGGGGTTGTAGCTGATCCCCGCATTCGGTCTCTTAACGGCTGGCACATCCTTTCCATTTACAACGAGTGAGATTGGTGGTTCTTTCAGCGTTTTCGGGGCCTTGATAGCTTTTGGCGGCTCTAGGAACGAGAAACATGGATCTTGATTCTCCCCCAATTCTAGAATATCCGCCCAAGGATCATAGCCTGGAGCAGTGACCGTGGTGACAACATCTTTGGGTGCTCTCTCTCCGCCATACGCAATGCTCTTCAGTCGCTGTAATTCTTTATTGCTTACTCCGCCTTTCCGCCTCTTGTTGCTTGGCTCAATAACGCCATCTGTTACCTTTGACCCTGGCCGTTTGCGACTATCGATTGCTGGTAGCGCGGACCGCTGTGACAGAATCTCATCCGCCTTGAGAGGTTTGTGGACGTTGTTGTAGGCCTGTTGAATAACTTCCGAGCCCTTGATATCGAGGGTAAAAAGGTCATCGGAAGACTTTTCAGCGATGATGCCACTGAAAGCAGAACCCATCAGCAAATAGGCCCCAAGCAGAGGGCAGAAAAAAATCGCGTAGAGAAGGTACACACCCTTTGATCACTTCCTCTCGAACATTCTCCAGGCCTTCCTGAAGTTCAGTGATGTCGACATTTTTCCTCCAAGCCTTCTTGCCCTTCCTTGATGGCTGCTTGAACTGTCTGGGTGGTTCAATCACTGCTGCCATAACTCCTGTGCTTGCTCGGGGTTTGTGATTATCGTACAACTGGTCAACTTTGTTCAATGTGTGAATTTGAACAATGACTAAGCGGTTTGGCGATGCGGAAACGACAACGATGCGCTCGGAATTTCCCCAGACCCGGCAACTTTTGTATGTTTCTCCTGAACAATTGACTACTGTAACTAGACCAACGCCGATAAATCCAACAGCATTCGATCACCAGCGTTTGACAGTTCCTTCGCTACGTCCACCCTTTAGATAGGCTGAACATCATTATGGCGTCACAGTCGACCGTCGGGTCGTACTCGAACCCTCTAAAGAAGTTCAAGTAAGCTGATACTGTTGCCTTGAAAGCTACATACAGAGAATAGTCCGCTGACTGTGCGCCGCGCAGACTTGTCTTCCTAGGGGAACAGAGCGGTACGCATGAAGCTTGCGCGCAATCTAGTCAGGGCGATGGTGCATTGACTGACTCTGCCATGATCGCCGTGCCGCAGTTGGCAAAACCTCCCTAATAACTAGATTCATGTACGACTCATTCGACAACATGTACCAAGCCACGATAGGCATTGATTTCCTCTCAAAAGTAGATATACCACTGCGAGGCTCTACCTTGGTTTCTGTACGCTAACATTGATCCAAAGACAATGTACCTTGAAGACCGGACAGTTCGATTACAACTGTGGGATACCGCCGGTCAGGAACGGTTTCGAAGTCTAATACCCTCATACATCCGCGACTCCAGCGTAGCAGTGGTGGTCTACGACATCTCAAACGCCAAATCCTTTCAAAATACCCGGAAATGGGTAGACGACGTCCGAGGAGAGAGGGGGAACGACGTAATCATCGTCCTGGTGGGGAACAAGACGGATCTGAATGATAAGAGGGAGGTCACAACAGCGCAGGGAGAGGAGGAGGCGAAGAAGCACAACCTTATGTTCATCGAGACGAGCGCGAAGTTGGGGCACAACGTCAAGCAGCTGTTCAGAAGGATAGCGCAGGCTTTGCCAGGAATGGAAGGGGAGGTGAACAGGGGAGAGTCTCAGAGTGAGTGTTGTGATCTTACGGTGCTCTTGTGCTATGCTGACAATGACCCTAGTGATTGATGTCAATATTAACCCCACGCAACCGGCGAATAACGACGGATGCGCGTGCTAATGTCGAGATCGCCCCAGGGCAACTACTACCTCGTCGTCCATAATACCATTAATTGCGACTGGTCTTTCTCCTTTACTCTAAACCTCGAAATCTGCTGTACGTTATTGTCGTGTCAAGGGAATGCAAGGCGTAAATGAGCAAAGCATCTTGTTCTTGTACAGTTACTTGAACGTACAGATTCATATTGTATGATAGATTTGTTAGGATTCCACCTATTCGCAGAAAATATAGCTCACTGCAACAGTCTCATACCTGATCTTGGCCTCTTCAGTGACACTCAGAGGTATTCAATACTATTCTCCTCGTGACCCACACAGATCACCCCAATGCTATGCTACCCGCTGAACTCCATTGTACATGTATTATCGTAGTGGCTTCCATAATCGGTCATCCCAGAGCAATATAGAGTGCTTGCAACTTGCACTAGAGGACTGAAAGAGGTGCCGTAGACTTTGCAAAGGGTTGCGTCAGCGTGCAGGTTTGCCGAAATGTCCGGAGATTTTGCATCTAAACCATTGCTCACCTTCACACATCGTAAGACATACGGGCATACGACTCCAGCATACGGGCGTTACAGACGTTATCCACTTGGAGCATCAGGGCACAGTTGAATCAATCATGATGGGCCTATCCACAAAATTGTTCCGAATGCCGCGGCCACAGGTAAGGCCTCTTTCGTAGTCCCTTCAAATCTCAGTGTCATGCATGGCAGTCTATGCCACGCTGTGTCAGTTGCTGGCTCTATATGCTTTCTTCCTCTGACGTTTCTCTGTCATTGCAGACGTTCCTCTACCTAATGAGCCTACGTACGGGAACAGAACTCATCACGCTGTCCCTCCTCCTGAACAAAGTCTCCGGTTTCTATGGCCTCCTCGCAATCCTCACGGGCCTACACCTCTCTCCGCTGCAACTATCCATGTACATCTACTCGCTTCTAGCCCTCGTCTTCACAGCGTTCCTTGCACCTCACATCCGGAAACAGTCGCCTCTCCAATGTCTCGCGCTAGCCTGGTTCTACGTACTGGACACTCTAGTCAATGCGGCGTATACCGCTGCCTTCGGAGTGACATGGTTCCTTGTCGTCAGCCAGCACCACTCAGACGCGCAAGGCGCCAAGGCTCCCGGAGTCGGAGGATCTACCATGGACGATACGGCCGGCTTCACTAGCCCCAAGTATAACGTCTCGCACGTCGAAATCACCGCCTCACCAGGCCAAGGTGCCGTAACAATCGGCATTCCTGGAGCCTCTACATCCGCGCCAGGACCAAGTCTAGGACATGGATTCGCTCAGCCCGAAAGCGTAAGCAGCATCCTGGTCATCTGCGCGCTATGGGCCGTGAGGGTCTATTTCGCCCTCATCGTGCTGTCTTACGCACGGTTCGTCTTGCGCCAACACATCGCCGAGGTTTCATCCCGCAGCAACATTCATCTGCAGCACAAGGGTAGCTCGAGCGACAAGCTCGTGGAAGACCCATTCGCGCCGCATTTCCCCGAAGGCCAGGGTTGGAAAGGACGTGCGGGTCGCGCAATGGTAAGTGTGGGGAGGAGCTACTGGCTTGGGACGGACGGAGACGATGGCTGGATGAAGGGCGTAGGAGGGAAATTCAGAAAGAGTCAGGAAGTCAATGGGGTGGAGAGCGGGCCTCTGGAGAGGGAGAGGAGAAGGAGGAGTGGGACGGGGCCTCCGCCGCTGATGCAGTCGTTTCCACAGCCGTTGAGGGTGCATGAGTTACAAGAGGTGAGGTAGTGCAAACGGTGGGGATGAAGACGTCCTGGATGGACAAGAAAAATCTTGCCGTAGGCGCAGTCTCAGGCAGGCGTTTATTTGGTAAAAGCAACCGTGCGTTGCTATTCCGTGTATCAGATACCATCAACCAGCTTTCTATCCTCTGTACTCGTACGTGTACTCCACCACACATCAAAGACCCGTTGGGCCGAAGCGAATATTACTAGCAGCGACCTATATCTACATTCAACACTCGAACTACGTGAAACTGAAATCCACCCTGCGGACAGCAACAATCCTCACTCTTGACTGAAACGATGAGGTAGATGCCGAGATACACCGAAGATAGCATCCTCAGGACAAAGCACCCTGCAAAGGCAGCACATCAATGGAGCGAAAAGATCCCTCAATCGTCCACCCTTTCGACACTCTATCTCCTATGTTCGCCGCTCTTGCAGCCTAGCAAGCACCGTAGCTGGCCGCAGCAGGCTCCTTCACCTCTCTCGACTCGAGTCGCACACTCGCTGAGACAGTCGATATTGACTGTGCGGACCTTATCAGGTTCGCATGGAGCGGATGTGGGTGACTGGTATAGACTTTTTGTGCTTTATTTGAGGTTAGATAATCACGTATGCAAACCTTAGTGTGTTAGGTGTTGTACCGTTGTGGAAATTATAGTTGATTTGAGAAGGGGGTTAAAATGAGGTTGTGTGTAAATAGCATAGGTGTAGGGACTTGTGGACATTAGATGGAGTAGTATAGTATGATAGGGCTATGGACTGATTCCTGAAGTGCATCTCACTTCTATAGTCGTCCCTAAAGTCCTTGACGCCTTTCACAATGGCTATGAGGTAAGACAAGAAGTATATGAGCAATACAGTAGCTAGATGGCAGAGACAAGTGGAGTTGGATCTCCGTCAGAGGAATGCCCTGGAAATGGAGAGTCCATCAGGCTAAAGTTTTGGAGGTAAATTGCATTCATCGCCGCAAGGAGACCTGCGAAACAGGAGAAGGCAGCAGTGATAGCGAGGCTGGGAACCATTGGGAAATTAGAAGTAACGGGGAGGAAGAAACGACGTCTCGCAGATGAGTCTTAGGCTAGGCATCTGACTTTCGAGTTAGTAATTTGTGTTTCGAGGGCGAAGTAGAACTGTAGGAATGGCTCCGATTGATATATACATGTCTAGACTTTGAGACCCCTCCGTTATCAGCTGCCGAGGATCCACGGGTTGACTGTCCGGGAGTGACTGGTCGGAGTCACGCGGCTTGAGCCATACACAAAGGATCCGACAATGATCCACACTCACGTTAGATATATGCTATCTTTGAATGGAGAGGTTAACATGCCCAAGTTGGGTCATTTGATTTTGCTGCTAATAGCATTACCATACAAATCCGCTACATGCCCAAAACCGCCCTCCTCTCTCCAGGGTAGAAACCTAGCTTTCAAATCCCCGCTCTCACGCACCGGTTCTCTGTTTCACTTGGACTAACGATGAAGTTCGAAGATCGCCGTGTCCGGGGCTTCCTGACGGCAACCAGCTGATCCACTAGACCTCTGCTCCCACTGTGTCATCGGTCGTTGAAATTCGGCTATCACGCCCGCGTGATTGGGAATGATCAAAGCCTCGGCGCGGACTCGGCGTCGGTGTTCACGGAGATATAAGGCGGCCAGCACGAGCAGGAAGGCGAGACCTATAGGTACGCCGACGGCGACGCCGATGGTTCTGGATGTGTTTGTCCGTGAGGGGTTTGTGGGCAAGGCCGGTGGTGAAGGTCGCTGTGAGGCTTCGGCAGAGGTCGATGTAGATGTGGGGTTTGAGATCGATGGGCTGGTGGTAGTTGAGGAGGAGGAGGAGGAGGAGGAGGAGGAGGAGGAGGATGATGACAATAATGTTGACGACGATGTTGACGATGGAAAGTTTATCGGGCCACTTTTCATGTGAGAAGAAAACGCGGTATTGCAGTCCCATTTCCCGGAATTGGAGCATGCCGAAAGCGATTCGACGTTTGAGCATGCAATGATGTCGGTACGGCCGTCTGTTCCAACTGCCACAATGTCAGTGTCGAGCCATCCTCAGTTGGCGTTCTTGACTGTCGTCTTCAAGGGGGCTTTCCAGGACTTGAGCGTACTGTTGCTACATGGCAGACCATTGCAGTTGGGTGCTCCCCAAGTTCTGCCTGTGCAGCCGCCCCGATATGGGTGTCCACCATTGCCGTAACAGCACGTCTGAGAGGATATAGCTGAGATAAGACAATAGAACAACGCGAGCGCAAGGAGAGTCCTGCGGCTTAAAGAACACATGATGCTTTGTAAAGATCAAGAGAACGACGAATAGCAAGATGAAAAGACAGCATCTCACACGGCAAGAGACACGTACGGGTAGCTCTTGGCGGCGGGTATTCCTTTGCAAGATTAAAGATACTCTCCATATGACATGGAATCGCACAAATCTGATCCAGGCGGGCATACAGTGAGAGTACAAGAGTGGGATGTAGAGTACATGTGGCACTAGGCTGACTGTTGGGGTCTGGTTTTGAAACATGTGCTTGTTTCCGAGATCAACATGAACAAAGCTGCTCCAACGAACATGCAAATAGCAATATACACCTACAAAGGTCATTGTCATTAAGTGATACACGTATCTGTTAGCAACGGATCCGTGGTAAAGACAGTTGTATGCAGAAAGCATCGTGCGGCAGCTGAGATTTCAACAGAACCCCCTCTTGGAAGGGCAAAGGACAGATGGCTATGTCGGTAGACAAGCAAATGAATAAAGTTGTCATGTTTTCTAAAAGAGTTTTAGCTAAGAGAGAGGGGGACTCCTTGCGGTAGGTAGGAAGCAATCTCATTGACCAGCTGACTAATCTGATCAGCTAAACACATATTACTCAGCACCAATTTCGAGTATGCCCTTTTCCTACTAGGCTCTTTTTTTCAAGCCAAATTTCTTACAGGTACGATTGTCTGTTGATGGTTGGTGGCAAGTCTTTACCAGACATTACATCTCTTCATAAATCTCGGCTCAATTGACAACACTTTTCCCCAAGAGTCAAGGCTAGAAAGTGGAAAATACTTTCAGCGATTGACTCAAGACCCAGCGATGCCCATACCTTCTATTCCCTCCATGGTCTGGAATTCAAAGATTGAAATCTGACTGTGCAGGGCTTATCCCTATCTTGTTACTTCTACAACAAAACAGCAGCAGCGAATATGGCCAAGAACGCAGCCCCAGCAGCTGGGGCTTGGAATGGGGGCCCCGCTGCGCCGGTGAAGCTGGCTGCGGTTGGAGCTGAGATATCATTGTTAGTATCAGCTTTGAAGACTTTCGATTAGAGATGGAGTGGGAGTGGGAGTGGGAGTAGGGGATGAATGGAAAGACATACCGCTCTTGCTACCTTGAGTATCGGGTGTGCCGGTTCCTGTGTTGGCACCAACGCCAGCACTGTTCGAGGCAGTACAGGCCGGGCCGACGACGGTGGTGATGATAGCGGGAGAGCATGATAAGCAAGTTGGGCAGGCGAAGAAGACTGTCTCGGTGGTGGTGACGATTCCGGCGGTGCGTGTGGAGTTTTGCACAGCAGTCGATGATGATCGATGGGTCGCGGATGAATAGCGGGGGACGGCGGCACCAGTGCCCGCAGTGGAGTTCTTCTTTGCGCATGGGACGATAAAATGGAGAGACTGGCTTGGAGCAATAGGAAGGTTGTGGTCCTCGTTGTAGGTGTTGATCTCTGTGGTATTTCCCTTGTTGATGGCTTGGTCCGGCTTGCTCTGTGGCATGACGCTTGTAGAAGAGGAGGATAGGGTTGAGCTGGGGTTGGTCTGCTGAGGAGCAGCCCATACAATCGCCGGAGATGTGGGTATGAGACCAATAACGGCAATGACGGCCGGCACGCCAAATGCCAATACCAAGTTGTTCATCATGACTGTGGTATCGTCTGATGTAATGAGTGTAAAGCGTATATCAAAAATATGAAAGTTCTTGAACTGCAAAATGAGGAGGACGGTACCCTGTCATACGTTTCTGCGAAGGCAAGATAGCGCCGTCAAAGCCTTCAACTATATTGAGAAGCGTGCACTGGAAGACATCCAGCTAGAGAATGGAGCTGTCAGCCAACACTTAGCCTTCCGGCCATAGTCAGTAAAAAGGCCATCCAATTAGCAGCAACCTCTTAGCCAGTTCTACTTTCCGTCTAGAAGCATTTTTGAGTTTCGAGCCACTCGAATTTGAGAAAATTGGGCTATGGGACCACGAAGATTCCGAAAGCAACTCATTGCAGCAAGAAGTGAACATAGGGAGCAGCTTGTTTGGCAATCAAGTTGCTGTTTATGGTTTAGACATCGCACCACGATGGACGATATCAGGATTTTGGTCCTGACCATTGGATTATCAATCAACGATCGGTCCATAAGCCTGACGATAATTGGTCAACTCTTCTTCGCCATTGAATGCAAAACAACGTGGCGAACAGAGCAGACAGTCGTGAAGAGAACTAGACAGCGCTCGAGAATATTTTGACAAGAGCTGTGCTCTCAGTTTGGACGTGTATTAGATGGGAGGTAAAGTTAACACCGCAAACTAATAATAATACTACAAGACTCCTCCAAATATTGCTGGCATATGAAATCCACGTCGTTACAATTCCGCTTTCCGGCATTGCGAGGAACGATCTATAGAACCACTATGACGAGCTCTCCAAGACCTGGATATCAGCACATCTTCAAGTTCTCGCATTCTGCAGCACCACTCCACTTCGCAAATCCTAGGTATTTCTTATCATCATCAGGTGACTTCTACGTCGCTCCATGTGTTCTTGGAAATGAATGGCAAAAGCTGCTTGCGAAGTAGGGGACAGTGAATCAATGTCGGAATCGGGATTCGTCCAGGACAGATTGATTTCATCAACGATATTCACCGGGCGACGGAAGCCAATGATCGTGGTAACTGCGCTCCAGACACGATTTGTCAGTGCGATGGAACTCAGAGGAAAGACTGCATCCATGTGCTGGGCAGCATGATCAAAACGCAGAGTTTACGTTCAACCAAGAGTCTTCGATGGGACAACATGATTTGACATAGCTGGCGCAGGGCCATGGAAGTATGTATCGAAGTGGTATATGGGGGCGAGTCGTGCAGACCTCCTCCACGGACCAGTAATCGTACACAGTGGTATTAGTCTTATCCTTTGCAGGTCTTCTCTGACTTTTCCCCCCGATCACGAACTGACATGCAACTTGCAAGTAGAGTCGTGATCAGCCTTTCAGCACACGGAACGATTGTGGCGAGATGCGGCCGCACAATTATGTAATCAATCACCTGCAGGTAACTTCCCAGCTGGAAGCAAACCGTATCCCTTCACCTGTCTCCACATAAGCACTAGTCCGTCGGTCCGGCCCGCTGGATCGGCCGCGCCGGTTAGATAAGGCAGGAACAGGGGTCGATACAGCTGATGTAACCTATCGGGTGTCTCAACAATGCTAACCACGTTCAAGACAAATGGGATACATCATCCTAAGATCGCTCTCGAGCAGCTTTCATCGAACACAGTTCCCTCCGTGACACTATCACTCTCTGATCGCTCAGAGAAGCTCCCAATCAGACTCACATTCGCAAATGGCGCCCACAACAACTAAACAGTGGACGGTCCAAGGCCAGAGTGGCTTTGACAGCCTCAAACTCCACGATGAAACCCCTATCCCGAAGCTCAGCGACCACGATGTTCTTGTGAACTTCAAATCCGTGTCTCTCAACTACCGTGATCTGATCATTATCATGGTACTCATTTCCTCACATGCTCAGTATATTCAAGCATTCCGGATCCGAAGCTGACATGTCCTACCATGACAGGGGTACTACCCGTTGCCAATAAAAGACAACGTCGTCCCTGCCTCCGATGGCGCAGGCGTGGTCGAAGAGACTGGCCCTCGAGTCTCTCGCTTTAAAAAGGGCGACAAAGTTATGACTCTCTTCAATCAAGCACACATTGCCGGCTCGATGACCCCAGCCATCAAGATGACTAGCCTTGGCGGCACGATCGACGGCACCCTGACGCAGTATGGCACTTTCGACGAGAACGGATTGGTGGCTATGCCAGAGACTCTGGACTTCCAGCAAGCGAGCACGCTGAGCTGTGCTGCGCTCACTGCGTGGAACGCGCTTTACGGTTTAGATAGCCGTGCCTTGAAACCGGGCGAGGTCGTACTTACTCAGGGAACGGGAGGTGTTAGTATCTTTGCAGTCCAGGTACGTTTATGAGAGAAATGCGAAACGCAGATGCAAACATTTAATGCTAATAAACGTTCAGTTCGCAGCCGCAGCCGGTGCAACTGTCATTGCCACCACCTCGTCGGACAGCAAAGCAGAGAAACTCAAGAAACTCGGTGCACACCATGTCATCAACTACAAGAACGATCCCAACTGGGGCGAGACCGCCAAGAATCTTACCTCTGATAAGCAGGGCGTTCATCATGTCGTCGAAGTCGGTGGTCCAAATACACTCGCGCAGTCTCTCAAAGCCATCAGAGTCGATGGCGTTATCAGCCTTATCGGGTTTCTAGCCGGGATGGGCGGGCAGGAGCCGAGTTTCTTGGAGGTGCTTGGTAGCGTGTGCATGGTGAGGAGTGTACCAGTCGGATCACGATTTCAGTTCGAGGAGATGAACAGGGCGATCGAGGGGAATAGAATCAAGCCGATGGTGGATGAAAAGGTGTTCAAGTTTGGCGAGGTGAAACAGGCGTACCAGTACATGGTAAGTCTATCCTAGCCTGCGGTGTGTGGAGCTGCTGACGACTCTTGTAGTGGGAGCAGAAGCACTTTGGAAAGCTCACTATCATGGTTGATTAAGCTGTCAGCACTCACTTACTCGAGTCTCAATGCATGAGCCCAAAGAATGTTAAAGCATCAAGAGGTCTACTAGAGATACCCTGAACGGTAGATCAAGAGCATTACAGCCTAAGGTTACCTGCATGATTTGCGATTCAATGTTTTCAAGTGGCGCATGAATCAAAGACTGCATTGCAAAGGCAATACACGCAGGATCCAGTCAAACAGCAATCGTTCGACGATTGTCGAGAATGGATGCTACACATTTCAGAACGGAGATGTCTAGACTGTTCGTGGACAGAACTGATAATGACTCCTGCCAGCATAACTCGTTCTTCTCTGGACAGGCCCCGTGGCTGCAGATTACCTAGGCTTTTGCTTATGAGAAATTCAGATGGCTAATGTAAGAAACCTCAAACTCAATCCTGGTTGAGCATGTCTAGCTCTAGATACTTTTTTGGTCTTTGAAGTTATTCCAAGTACCAGCACGTATATCTGTTCAAGCTTTTCTTGCGGACCTAACGGCTTCTGAGCATAAGAGACGTCAAAACCCATATGGCAACAACATTCCAGAACACCCCTCTTGCACGAGTGCGGCTCAAGCAAGGGGCTGCTGGCGGAGGATGAGGTTACCGACGAAAGACACGGCTCCTGGACCGGAGTGAACCTCCGCAAAACGTTGATTGGAGCAGACCGAAGACCGAAGCCTGAACGGAGTAGACCTCCGCTGAAGCCTCAGAGGCGCGGTGTCTACATCCGAGCATTCCAATACGAGAGGCGCAGCAAGTATTCGAAAACCTTCCTTAAATTCTGGTAGAGCGTCATCGGCGTTATCAGACATCCCCTAACATAATATCATCTCACCCGTGTGTGCTAGAACATATAAAGCAGGGAACTTCTCCCAAGTTACGAACACCGTCCTTCATCAACTAGTATACCTGCCTGCTTCCGTCCAACTCTATTCCCAACAGACAACCACAGCCAAGATGTTCTTCATTCCCAAACTCAGCCTCCTCCTCCCGCTTATACTCACGTAAGAACCTTACCTTCCCGCTCCCCCATCAACGAGCCATAATCCACTAACGCTCCTCCTCCAGTACACTCACCCTCGCCATCCCTCAATCCCGAGTCGATGACGCCTTTCAAATGCTCCAAGCCTGCACCCCGACCCTCGCCACAACCTCCCGCATCACAACCCTCACCGTCACCGGCATCGCCACAGTCCCGCACTCCTGCTACACCTCGACCGTCACCACCTCCGCGCCTAGTTGCTCCTTCAACGCCGCGACGTGCGTCCAAGCACAATGCGTCACCGTCTCAACGACGACGGTACCGTGTACGGACCAGTGCTGTCCGAAGACGCCGACAGTGACGAGTACGACGCCGTGTCAGACGGCTTGTAATGGCGGGTGTCAAACTTCCATCGAGACGGTTACGGCGGGTTGCTATGGAGGGCTTGTGCACCGTGGTTGAGGGTTGCCTTAAACGGACTTGGTAGATGTTTGAAGCGAAATTTGAAGGGCGAGACAGGCTGCGAGATGCAGGCGTACAAATGAGTGTGATGTTTATTTTTCGTGCTACGGAGTTTGAGACGATGGAGATTCAAGCGGGCCAGTTCTGCATCTTTTGGTCATGATTAGAGTGGAGGACGGTTTCTCCTGGAAGCACTGTTCATTGATTCCTGTACCTAATGAGTGCTGTCCTTAGATCTTACTTGCATTATAATGAAGCTCAATTAATCATTGATGCTCGAAGTTCCACGGATGCTGGAGCTCTTCGCCTTGGCCGGCATATGCAATGACACATACTGTGGCCATAATAAGACCCGATCCCGAGAGAACGTGTTGAGTCCCCTTAGATCGTGGGAAGGAAATCCGACTCGGGCCCAAAGATGTTATATCCGTCATTCCAGGACCTCAGCTCGGCCATGTGCTATGAACTATAACGTCATAGGGCAAGTTGCAAGGGAAGTCATCCTGGCGCTTTTTAGCGGCGGTGCCTCCGGCGGACCTTGATTGGCAGATGAACACTCCAGCATACGACTACACGGAGGCGTATGGCGTGAAATAAACTCCTTACAATCGGCGCCATCTGGACAATCCATCGTTCAATGTCTTCTGATTCATCATGTATCTACAAGATAGACTTCTTGCTGGACGGACTGAACATCTGGGCTTGCGGAGGACTAGTGCTTTATCGCATCGTCTTTTTCTCAGGTCAACGACTCTTGCGATCATACCCAAACCAGTCTATCAGTGACCGATCCAATCCAAGAGCTGTGGTCAAGCTGTGGCCAGGCATCTCTACTCTTGCTAGGTAGGTAGGGAGGAGTCGGACCCGGCCCGGAAGCACGTATGGTGTTGTCCTTACCTACCATTCCCGCCTTCAAATTATTGAACATCTGCCTCCGCGTTTTGGAAAGGATCCCAAGCTCTATCTTACCCTAATGAAAAGGCTCAAGACGTCTTGAATCCGCCAGACTTTCCATTCTTCAACTCAGGCACTGCAATCCCACATTCGAGGAGAAGAGATGTGGAGAGTATGGAGTTGATTTACGGTGCCTGTCCTCGGATACCTCTGGACCTTTCCTCATAGTAAAGCCGGGCTCTTGTGGGTAGCTGACTAACTAAAAGCAACAGTTTCTTGCGATTATGCTCTGCCGATCTGGAGGTCGCCAGTCAGCTCTTGCGTAAGGGTCAAAGACACCGGGATCGCCGACATTGGGTACTCATCTGCTACAGCCATCAATAGTGGGAAAGAGACGGATGAGGACGAAATTCATCACTGACACGTCCACTTTTCCCAAATCGCATCCGCATTGGTCGTGAAGACCGGAGCAGGTTCCGTGAAGAATGTACACCATGTGGTTGCCGAAGATCACTCAATGCAGAATGGAATTGTCCTGCAAGGCACAGTCCGATCGTTGAGCGGCTTTTATTGGGTCCCAAGGGATCTTCATTCTTCCCTCGAGTGGCGTTTGGAAACCCGATGAAGTCTTGAGATCGCGAATCCAGATCGCTGAAAGAAATGTTCAATATGGATCGATATCTCTCCCTTTCCCGTAGTGAAGTGGCGTTCCTGTCATGCATTCCAGACATCGCGGCTTAGCATGTATCTCACTTCTGTACCTAATGACATCACGCTCAGGCTCGATTCTCTCGGGCTTGCATTTGTTACATTATTGATGTTTCACGGCGTTGTGATGCATACGACCTAACGAGGACTGATAGACCGATTATCTGATCAATCAAGTGGCTACCGGATTGACTGGTTTCTCGAAGAAACTTGCACCGCAGACGAACATACCGACCCATGATGATATATTGAGGGAAGGCAGAAGCCGGCTTGAGATGGTGACTCCTTTTTCATCATCGGTCCTGAGAAGGGGTGGGGATGGGATTGGCGCGGGTAGAGATAGCTGTTGGGCAGCGGATTGTGGGTTGAGTTGTTTTGCCTTGGGGTTGGGGAAGGGGAGTGTGTCTGGTGTCCTGGAGGAAGATGACAAGAGTGGAGTATGAAAGGGAAGTACATATGGCGAGAGGAAGGAGACGAGTGAACGCTATGTTTGTAGATTGAGGTGTTAGAAGCCTTTTGCTCGTCGTCTCTTGGTTCGAGCATGTGTAAGCTGCTGCCGAGCTGGGTACGATTGATCGATTCAACTCAATTCAACCCGGGTCAACCCTAAAAATTAGGGGTATCGTCAAACGCCACGCCACGCCAACCATCAAGAAGCCTAAACACCCCTCAGGTAGTTCGCCTTGTACATATTTTCCACGTCCTTTACCAGATCCTGTACACTCGATCCCCCGTCACAATCCTTCCATTCCCCATCGTCCCTGATACACCTGACCGTATCATTCAGCCTCACCGTACAACTATACTTCACCCCCTTATCAATACTCCTCTGCACGCTGGCCTCAAGCAAATCCATCCCTTTCCCCTCCTCACTCACGCAGTCGTTCAGCTTGTCGAAATCAACACCGTGCTCCAGCGCACAGTCGTGTGCGAGGTCTCGTGAGGGAATTTCTTCATACTTTTGAGTCATGCACATGGTGAAGCCTAGATAGAGTTTGGGGTCGGGGTACAGGTCCGCAGCGCAGAGCTCGAGTATGTTGCCGAGGCATTCGCGAGGGCCGTGTTCGCAGGTTACGCCGTAGTCTGAGTCGATGCTGTGGGGGGACCTTGTGTAAGTGTCGAGCGGATCATCGGGTCCGTACCAGGGTGAAGTGGGAGATGACATACGTTCCGATGTATGAGAGCTTGAAGTCAACTTTGTCATACACTTTTTCCATAGCGGGAACCACAAGGTCTCTTAGGCAGTCCTTTGCGTCTGGACATTTGCTCATGATGTGTGCCTCTAATGGCACCCTGAGCGAATCATTTCCAGCTATTGACTGAAGGAAACGCTCGTCCGCTCGCATCGAATGAGTGCACAGTGGCCGGAAGAAGTTCGAGTAGTAGGGATGGAAGAAAAGGAGCAGACCGAAGGTGATAATTGCTAGACAGACAACGCGGCGCTTGATCAAGCTTCGATGGTAGCTCTGGAGTGGGGTGGAGCGGTACTCCGGGTCCGTAGCGTACTGAGCCTCGACTTCCTCATTAAACAGGAGGCCGAACTTCTCATCTGTGTTCTGGTCCATGACTGCAGTGACACGAGGGTGATGCGTGTCCGTCAAAGCGAGCGTGTTCGTGGTTTGGGTGAGGAAGGAATGCTGCAACGTAACCGTACGGGTTTAGAAGATCTACTAAGCTTTGCCACGAGCGCTGATCTAGATCACCGTGCGGAGGTTCCCGCGCTGACCGATGATTTGTCTGTCGGAATGGCCCACAATTCTCGTTTGGGTCAAATCCGGTCAGTAGTGACAAAGAGCCCAATAGGTAGGTAAATGATTGCCTTTGGCCCTCGGTATTTTCATCGCTTGAAAGGAGAAAGGACTCCTCTACATATCAACGTCGTATCGGTACGGCTGCAGGGTAGCATCGTTTGGGCTTCTCTTGGCTCGTTGGATCTGCTACGACGTAGAGTACTATACTTGATATGATGTATGATGCAGACTGGTCCACATACAATACTTGCGTCTTCTCACTCCCCAGTATTCGAGCTATCTTAGTGTTCTCCAAGTACTTTGCTCAGTCATTGCGACCTTCCGACAAGAAGCGTGATAGTACTCCCCTAATGGCGAAGACCATCAAAGGAGGACTCGATGACTACCTGAGCCCCTTGACAATTGGTGAAGACAAGATCCATTCATTGGCGTGTCAATTCGCGAAGACGTACAAGCATTTAGCACTGCATTCGACCGAACAATTTTTGCCGACGCCAATCATCGCATTGCCTACTGGCCAAGAGAAGGGGAAATTGCTAAGCATTGACGTTGGCGGTACCAATCTTAGGGTTGGCTTCGTCGAGCTGCTTGGGGATATTACGGACAAGAAGCGTGTAATAAACTCTCCGGGTCGAGAAGAAGCATCACGAGATGCCACCGACAAGGCTCAAGAGAGCCGAATACGTAGGACCTTCGAGAAAGCATGGCCAATTGGAGAACACCTAAAGATGGACAATGCGGAAGACCTATTCATGTGGATTGGTGACTGCATTGCGGAGGTCGTGAGAGATAGTGTTAGTGCTGCCCTTTTGAAAGAGGAAGCTCTCTCGGAAGAACTTGATATGGGGATCACCTTCAGCTTTCCGATGATGTATGAGCTCTTCCATTGAGTTTTGATTCCATATTCTGCTTTTCTTTGCTCTTAATATGTGTTCATCTCCAAGCAATCAGACTTTACAATTCTGTAGTTGGGAAACTTCCCGTGGTTCCCTTCTATACTGACAAGACAAATCAACAGACAAAATTCTCTTTCCGAGGCCACCCTCATGCCAATGGGAAAGGGTTTCGCTATGACGTCAAATCTGAACCTCGGGACGATGCTACTTGCTGGCTACCAGCGGCATACGAAAGAAGCCCCGAATAACCAGCTGAAACCTTCGACAAAACGAAGGAAGATCACAAGCCTACCACGGCTCAAGATTGCAGCTATTGCCAATGACACAGTAGCAACCCTGGCCTCGTTAGCATATACTGTAAAGTCAATACCCAACAGCAGGGTAGCTATGGGTTTGATAGTTGGCACTGGGTGCAACGCTACGATCCCGATGAAGGTAAAGGACCTCCATGCATCGAAGCAACCTTCAGCAACAGCATACGCAACACCAACGACGAAAGACGCTGAGATTGTGATTAATACGGAATGGACCATCAATGGCGCAGCTAGACCATTGAAAGATCTCGGATTATTAACTACCTGGGACGAGGCCCTTGATAAGGAATGTGACGCACCTGGATTTCAGCCCTTTGAATACATGACTGCAGGACGATATTTGGGAGAGCTTGTCAGACTCATTTTAGTAGATTGGCTTACCAAAACCATTGGGCTTGACATGGATGATCTTCCTAAAGACCTCGGAACACGCAATCAGCTAACAACGACGCTCCTGGCTACAGTCGTTGCACCCGTCGAAGATCCAAGCTCACTTGTAAGGGCGCTAAACCAAGCACTGCCTGCACCGAAAGCCAGCAAGTGGACCTGGGACTTGAGGTCGGCAGAGATGGTCAAGAAGGTTGCCAAGGCAGTCCAGATCAGGTCGGCGGCTCTGATTGCTGCAGCTGTCGTAGGGTTACTGGCTTGTGCCGGAGAGCTGAGGCTACAAAATGACGCAAGCGGGTCGAAAGCTCCGGAAACGAATGGCGTAGACGCTTCACAAGATAGTAAAGTGGAAGAGCTTGTCGTAGCATACACGGGCGGCCTGATCACGCTGTATCCCGAATTCAAGGAGGAAACACAGCGACGCATCGACCAAGTGCTAGGAAGAGAGGGCTACCGAAATAGAGGCAAGAGAGTCGTTCTCAGGGAGGCATCAGATGGTGGAATCATTGGGGCTGGTGTCTTGGCTGGTACGGTCTCAAGTTCAGCATAGCCGGTTTCTAGTTCAGTAATGCTTCGATGTCTGCTGGCATTTCTGAATCCAGCATTGCATTTGGTGTTAGCAGGGACTCGATACCCATTGCTCGGTTTCATGTCATTTTATCATGCCCCGATAGAGATGCTATTGCAGATCTTTTTCAATTCTTTTCTTACAGAGTCAACCCTTCCAACCTCATTTTCATGGAGCCCACATCTTTCCTTTCGCCACGCATGCCTTGTAGGTCATCTTCCCAGGCTTTATCCCACGCTCATCCTTCAACACTTCTCATGCCCTCTTATCGCATTCTCCAAAACCACCTCTATGCGTGCACGATGCCGTAGTGGTTGAATACGTCGTCCCACACCCCACAGGCGGACAAGCAGTCGGACAAGGCAATTTCGTCGTCACAGTCTTCGTCGTCGCCGGACACTTTGGATCCGGGCAAGGAACGGTCGTGAACTGGAGAATTATGCAATTTGCATGGATGCAAGGGGTAGAGATAGGAGCGCAGGTTGTCGGCACGACAGAAGACGTGGTCGTGGGGCAGCTTGCACGTTTGAGGTCGTTGACTGGAGATGCTGTAGCTAGGATGCTGTGGACTGGTTAGGAAGGCTTATGGAAGAGGATGAGGTTTAACATTGCGGAGTACCTGAAGAGAAGCACGGCTGCAACCGGGGCGAGCTTCATCGGAAGATGCATGTCGATGCACTCTGGATGCTCACTTGAAAATTTAATCGGGTTACGACTGGCAAGAAATCGAGGACTGCGTTACTCTCCGCAACCGCAACAGTCACATATTATATGCTTTCATGTACACAAAACAGAAGGGCTAAAGACCTCGTATTCAGCTTCACGTGGCGCACCCTGCCAGCACCACACGCTACTCACACTCCTACAATTGGCCCTTCCAGAACTCCATGTCTCATGTGTCGTCCAAAACTCAATCCACACATGGATAAGGTACGAGCTGCCTGCGTTACCTGAATCTCCCTGAGCCATTCATACATTCCCGCTGCTGCATGCCTTACAAGCATCTCCAGCGACCTGGGCTGAAGTATGATCCAAACATGCTGCTCTATAACAGGAGGTAAGATTTGTTCCCCGCAATTATTGAGCAGGAGTGGTGGCTTGTGTAACCCTCTTTAACGATGACTGGATCCGTGTTGGCTGCATCGGGACGTCTTTGTTCGTTACTTTGCATACATGTACTCATGGCAATTGAGTGGATTCGGTAGTCTCATTTGCCTTGATCCGACGGGCGAGGTCATGGTTCATCTTGCTCTACCGCGACTGGACTTTTTGTTTTGCTCGTGATATTACGTAATTCTTTTACAATGCGTGCGTGCTAGGATTACCCAGCAGTCGGCTTACTAAGCTCCAGGAGACCCTGAGGCCGGCTTCGTGTCAGCTCCCAACTTCAGCCTTGGAGCTCTTCAGAATGATGTCTCTATCTAATACAATACAAACTTGTCATACTGGAGTGCGCTGTCCGAAACCAAGATGGTTGTGTCCATTGACAATGCCACCAACATCGCTTGGAAAAGGGGCATTGCCAGCTATGAGAGATCTCTCTTGAAGAAGGATGTCTCCCAAATCCTGGACAGCACTGGTCCGCAGGATATCGTGACTTATGTCGAACACATCCAGCGCACACAGCGGAACAGCAAATATCGGCGGGGATTTCTCGATCCAATTTCCGCATGCACAGCTCGCATGCAACGATTCAGCAGTGCCATCGATATGATGGCTCAAGGTAGTCCTCAGCCAGCATGTTTGATCTGGGGAAGTATCAAGTTCGCGCTAGTCGTGAGTATTTACTAAAGTCCTTCCAACAGTATTGTTGACTTCGACACAGATAGTCCATGACCACGCCGAGGAATACGAGAAGCTCCTCGAAGCTCTCGTTCTCTTGGGCGAATGCCTCCCAAGGGTTGAGCTGTATACGGAGACCTTTCATGAATCGTCTTTGGTACAAGCAAGCGTTCTAGCATTCTACACCTCTATCCTTCGGTTCTGGGAGCGGGCGATAAAGTTCTACAAACGCAGGAAGCTTTGGAATTTCATGAGATCGGCATGGAACGACTACGCTCTTGAATTCAAAAATCTCGAAGACGAAATGCGCAGGCATCAGCGAGATGTAGAGAAGGCGGCCAACGCTCAAAACATCTACGACTCAAAGGTTGCTAGGGAGGATCAGGCAGTTGTGAATGGTTGTATGTGAATGCATTGCAATACAAGTCAGGCCCGTATTGACAATTGCTAGTGCTTGTCAACGTAGCAATGTCGACTAGACATAGGGATATTGTGCGATGGCTTGCTCCGGCTGAACATGAAGCTAGCTATTATGTCGACGATCTTGAAGCTGCAAGGTCTTCTCGGTATGGCAATACATGCAGGTGGATATTTGGAAAGGACGAATTCGAGCAATGGTCGTCCTCGAAAGCTCCCTGCAAGCAAAATCTTCTTTGGATCCACGCGATTCCTGGAGCTGGAAAGACCGTCTTATCGTCATACTTGGTTGACTCGTTGACTCAGTCGTCGCAGTCAATGTCACAAAGTCCAGTATTGTACTTTTTCTTTAAGAATACTGACGCGGACAAGAACTCCGCCGTTGCCGCCGCTCGATCGCTACTTTACCAAATGTACCAACGTGCATTGGGAATTCACCACTTTCCCGCAGATATTGAAGCTGAGATGGACAACAGCGGCTCTGACAGAGCGAAGAGCTTCAGAACCGTATGGCGTTTGATACACAAGCATGCTAGCCACTTCGAGTCTGCGGAACCCCTTACAATAGTCATTGACGCACTTGATGAATGCATTGATGACCTAAAAAGCCTGGTCACTAGCCTCAAAACCTTGAGCCAGGATACGTCGACCAAGGTCATCGTTACAAGTCGCCGAGAGAAATATCTGGTGGAGATGTTCAGTGACACGATTACTATGGAGATGGGCTTGGACGATGTTCAAAACGACATTCACGCTTTCTTGGAGCACAAGGTCTCGATGAGCCCCAAACTCCGTCACTCGCTCGTGCGATCTTCTGTCATCGGCACACTGTCTAGGGAGAGCCGAGGCATGTTCCTGTGGGCAGCGTTGATGATAAAGGAGCTGAAATCGAAAAGCTCAGTTTTCGAAATCCAAGATGCGCTTAAGTCTCCTCCGGACGGCCTCCAGGCCATCTATGAAGGTATTCTGAGGAGACTGTACCAGGGTCTGGAGAAATCACCAAGGGAGCTGTGTCGTCGGATCCTCAAATGGGTCCTTTACGCAACTCGACCTCTGCGCATAACAGAGATCCATGAAGTCCTCAGTCTCGAGTACAGCTCAGGAGTTGATCTATTTGACAATAGCCAGTCGCTTCTATTCTCCGAAAGGGATATCGAGCTCGTATGTGGAACGCTTGTCACTGTTCGCCATGGGTCAGTTCAACTCATCCATTTGTCGGCGAAAGAGTTTCTCCAGAGCTTCGATGAATCGCAATCCAATGCAAGCCTCCGTCACTTGCTGGTGGATGCCTCCAAAGCACAGAAGGACCTCTCCAAATACTGTATAGACTATTTGCAGAGTCATTGTCACCGTGGCAAGTTGCCCATTGATGGGTCTCGAAGATGGACTCAAGATGCACAAGAGCTTAGGAAGTCGGCCTTTCTTGAG
>JAABUP010001567.1_pt1 | contig 47843 bp, 57 predicted proteins | sample 5559201 | NCBI WGS metagenome assembly JAABUP01 (sample SAMN10711887, study PRJNA513373) | rock metagenome | isolation source: Antarctica rocks | place: Antarctica
GATGCAAGCAGTGAAGTTGCAGACGTGGCTGGCACCCACATTTGCCTATGTTCTCTCATGTACCATATGCAGCTATACACTCAGTCTTAGTGTTGCTGTGCTTGTTGCTGCCACTATGTAAAGAAAAGGAGAGTGCACCAAATTGGTGCATGCTCTTTTCTCAGATGTTCTCAATCAGGATGCATAAGACAGGCTGCTCTGGACAGACAAGACTTGTCCTGCACGTACCTAGCCCATCATGAGCCGGAGAAGCGTTTAAATTGTTGTTACTGTTACTATTATCAAACTGTTATCAATCAAAATACTGCTTTGCAGGGCAACTTCATTGCACTGACTGGGTCCCTGAGTGCCCTGCCTCTGGACTTTGTGCTGGTTTTGGCCATGACGCTGAAGGTAACGGCTGCCTTTTCCTGCTGCCTTCTGCTTCTGCCTTTTGCCATTGCCTTAATTTCCTGCCTCTCGATGCTATTCTTTGACTTTTCTTCTGTTTCTTATCATCTGTGGCATTGTGGGAGTGGTGCCAACGTTCACAACACATGTCTGTGCAGTCTCAGAACAGCCTATTGTCTACTCACTTGTACATCATTTGCCATGCAGGTTTATGGAAAGTCCTCTCCAATGTGGCTCAACATCATAAATGGCACACTATGTGTGCTGTTGTTCTTTGTCACATGCGTCTCGTCCATCTCTTCAGTGCGTTACATTGTGGTGGACTCTGTCAATTACCATGTCTTTGCCAACCTGTGAGTTGTCACACCTGGCAAGCGTTGGACTGGTCCTACTGGACATGACAGAAGTGTGACTTGATGCCTCATCAATGGTCAACTGTACCGTAATACACTCATCCATGAATGGTCTGCCAGAGTGCTATCAGCGTGCACAAAGGACAGTACTATGCCATGGGTACTTTGCTTTGCCTGTTGGTGGTCTTTTTTTGTCATTAGATGCTCTTGAGTGCTTTGCCAGTGCGCTTCATTGCTTACAAAGGGTAATACTATGCCAAGGGTTTTACAGAGTTACAGAATTACTGTCATGTCTAGATCCCCTTGCATGCTCTGTCATGGTTTGCTTTGTAATATTTATGTGCTTTTGACTGCTCAGCTACACTGTCATAAGTGTGCCCAGAAAGCAGTACTAGGCCAGGGCATCAGTAGTAGTACTGCACTGGCACTGACATCCAGGGTTTGGCCCTACAAATTGAGTTTGTCTTCGGTTTTGCTTTGGCATGGTATGTAGGTGGTGTATAGGGTGAAGGCTAGTTGCCAGATTGGTCACACCAGAGGTACAGTGGTGGATCGTCAAGTACTGTTTTAAAGTTGCCAGCTTAGGGCAATTTGCTTTGAAAGTTGTATCAGCCTATGCAGGGTGCTGTGCTGTTTAGTGACATGCCCTGATTAGACAGCATTGACCCCTTTTGGGTCATGTCTGGTTCTGTTGACTGAGGGGGAGCCACACATGCCGGATCAGGCAGCATTGAAATCAGGAGCGCCTGCCTAGATTGGAGGTGGTGGCAGTCTTTGCTTGTTGGAACTTAATTGTACATCCTGTCTTAAGTGTTCCTGTGGCGTGTAATTCTCATCCAGATGCGGCGGAAGCCAGTACAACATGCATCGCATTCAAATTGTTCAAGGAAGCAACGTTGACTGTCTTACAGGCAGAATCGTACAAATGACCAACTGCAACCCAGACCACCTTGCACAGTGGCATTGCAGCTGCAGCATCTGTATTGCAGGTTTCTTTTTACACCTGTGCTATGAAACCTCACATGCATCGCCAGTGGCAGCCTTGCTGCACCTTCACTGCTGGTGTATAAAGCCAAGCCGCTTCATGGGGTCAGTAAGATTACAAGAAGTGGCTTGATGAGACTGCAGCTCTTGATGGCAGCAGGCGACAATGCAATAGGCAAAATCATTGTATGCTGCTTTAGGGAAAGTCCTTCACTTGATGTGAAGATTTTCCAGACACAGCATAAGGATTGTGCAGTGAGTGGCTTCACCATATTGTCATCATGCAAGGGCTTGATGCAGAATTGTGCACCACTTCTCCAGCTTTGCAGTTTCTTGCAATCTGCCCTTTCTGCACACATTCCGGCATCAGCTTCTGTGTTCTGATACTTGTGTAGAAGTATGCTGCAAAATCAGTCCTCATGCCAGCATAGATGCAAGAATTGACCACATTTGAATACATTATGTTTGTTCTGAAACAAACGGTCTGTATGCGAAGTCTCGTGGTGGTGGTGAACTACATGCATGCTTGGACTCATCAGTGACATGACACAATCATGCTGCAACAACATATGCAGCAGCTTATGGGGGACACAAATATGTAAAAGGTGTGTATAGTCTGTTGACCTCTTGGGCTAATGCTGAGTTATCAGTTTACATTCATCTCAGCAGAGTGGGTGTACAGCATGTGCTTGTCTTCGCGCAGAGTACATGCATGTGCCCAGCGAGCTAAACGCCTTTTCTCCCAAAATCCATCAGACTTGATGCTGAGTGCAGGAACCACCGTTGATCGGCCAGTGAAGGTGCCCTGTGACTATAGTTTCCAGTCACTGACAGTAATGTAATACTACAACAAAACAGCGGATTGAGCTGCATTGTTGGAGTGCTGCATTTGTGACATTCTACATACAAGGCTTTTTTTGCAAACAATGCCATACTCATATCACCAATGTTTGCAACATGTCATGCACTTGTTTATACCGCTCAAACTAAGCGGCCCAAGACCTGAGGCTGAATGCTGCTGTCCAGCCCAATCTGCATTTCTCCGTCTAGGCAGTAACACCTTGTCTACAACCTTTTGTCCACAATGTCTCTCGTCACAGCTCAGCAAGGTTGTGAGGGCGTCATTTGTCTGTGTGTGTCTCTTTGTGGACTCTACTTTGCCGTGCAAACTTTGCAGCGCTTTCAACAGATCTTGCTGCTCGTGCAACGAGGGTAGAGGGCGTAGCTAAATTGTTCCGCCCTCTGCCCCGATTCTCCGCAAGCAGCAAGCCCAACTTTCCTTGGTGTTGACAGCAGACTCGATAAGCCTACTTAGCAGGCATGGCCGGTCGATGAGAAGTTGATGACGTGCTGACACAAAGGCACCAAAATGAGCGCTCGACTCGAAGCGTGATCACCAAGTCTGCAGCGATGGTGGTATCTCCGCGAGCGGACGTGGGACATAGGGACGCTCACAGAACAGCCGAAAATTTGTTCGAGACTCAGTCCGTTGTTCAGATCAGGGAGGTGCGCCGTCTGGAATCCGCTGGGCTAGGTCAAAGTGCGTGCATGCATCCATGCTTGCTTCTGACACCGACAGGTTGAGACGAAGGCCAGAAATGACATCGAGGACAAAAAGCACCAGCTGCGTCAATTGGTTGGCGGCAGCTACAGGTATTTGGAGATCATCTCTTGCATCGCTGTTTCGCTACTGTGTGCTTTGCCTGAGCGGTCTGTGAAACTGGTGTAGGGATCTCATTGACAGTGCAGATACCATATTATCAATGACAACATGCTGCGAGGCTGCTGTAGCTCAGGTTGTTGGTATTCAGGTAACGCATTGATTGCCATGACCTTTACCAGGGCTTGTAGCTTGAAAGTTGCCTTCTTTGCAGAGTGACTTTGCAAAGCTGACAAGCTCCGTTAGCAAAGAGCCTCACAGCAAGAGCCAGCGCAACCAGTCTGGTACCCATAGGGAGCAGCTGTTTGGTAGGCAGTCTGCTTTCCAGCAGCCTGCACAATGTTTGTCTCTCTTTTTAAAATGAAATGTACATCTAGTCGTGAACTGCAGCGGTGGGCAGCCGCGTGAAATACCTTGTGGACACATCAGAGCTGCTCTGGGGTTGTCTGGACACACAAGACTACTATGATGCCGCACACAGGTACTGCTTCTTGTATTGTCTCCCCTTCAAGTGCCATGATCATCTCATCCTGCTGTTCTCACACACACCTCACAATGCAGCGCAACATCCTGTATACAGTCCCTGCACAAGGAAGACCACGCATTCACCATTGCATTCAGAAGATGCATTCATGACTGCATTCTGACCATGCATATATGCAACATGTATCAACTATGTGATATACGTAACAGGTATCTGCGAGCATCGGAAGTCCATAGGCTGCTTGTGGGTACAGCATCCGCCTCAATGGCACGCTTCCCATTACTACGGCATCAATGGCCGTCTATAGAGGCCCTCAAGTAAGCTGCCTGTGAAACACTGATCACAAATCAGGCTCTGCTGAAACACAGTGTTCAGGTTGCAACAAGTGTGGCTGCCCTTTTGCATGGTCTCCTCAGCAGAGCTACCTTGCATTCACATGTAGACAAAGAATGAAGCGCCACTGATGTTGATACAAGCTGGTAATCAGGTTCAAGGCTGTGACGTGGATTTTCATAGGGGTCAGATTTTGGAAGGGACGCAACAAAGGCTGAAAGCACAAACACATTTGTCTGCACAGGATGCTGCAGCTGCTCTGGCAGCTGCTAGCTTCCTGGACCAGCTTACCTCTTCACAGGTGCGTCTACCCGGCAGGTGCCTGCACTGCTGTGCTGAATTCATTGCATCATGTGCATCAGGTTGAGCATGCTCTAAGGCACAGTGAAAGACCGAAACAAGTTTCCTCGACCATATCTACATACTATGCAGCGCAACCCATGCTGCTGTGACTGCTGCTGCAATGGCCACAGCTTGCTGATGAAAACGGGTGCAAACATATGCTGAGTCGTGAAGCAACAAGTGTTGTCTCAGTGTGACGTATGTGTCTAGACAGTGGCCATTGCATGGTGAGGTGCTGGTGACACACAAGACCCTACTGACTGTGCAGGCACTGGAGTTGTTTCTAGACTGCTGCCGCCACCGAGCTGTACAGCCGCTACTAGCAGCTGCAAAGGGGGGCCGATCTGATTCTGATCTCCAAGACCTACTGACCAAGCTGGCGGCAACTGTCCAGGTGAGCTGCCAGCACTGCTTGTGGCACAAGTGGATGCCACAAACCAGTCATCACAAGCACGACAATTTGTTCATTGCTGATCTACGATGGAGCTCTTTGTCAAGCCAAAGCTTGCATCTCAGGGCAGGCTGGCATCGTCGGATGAGCGTGCATGTTTCTGTGCAGATCTGTAGGTAGCACAGTCAACAAACGTTAATCACGGCTCGTCTTCTGCGTACCCTGCTTGTTGACCGTCCTGCACTGCTGATTGTCGGATGAAACTTTACAAAGCCTTCGCTTGCACTCTATGATACCGACAGTCACAGCTCAGAGGTGGGTTTGACCTGCTATGAGCAATGCACAGAGGTGAGTTTGCAACAGCCGGTGCAAGCTTGGCACAATCAAGAGGTGGTGGTGCAGGAAGTGGTGACACAGGTAGGACAGCTCTTCCTCCAGCCGGTTGCTTCAGCAGCGGCTCCATTGCTGGTGCAGCAAGCCAGTGAGGACATGAGCAGCGGCGAGCTCATGTTCAGTCCTTTGCCTGGTCAGGAGCGCAGCCAAGAGGCTGAGGCTTGGCAGGTAAAGCTGCTGACTCTGCTGGTGGCGGGCACGCTGGCATCTGTGCAAAGTATCTAACTCTCAGGCACACATCACCATTTCCACTGTAAGGCCACCGTTGCCTACTCACTGGGATGTACGCAGATGTGTGCGGCAGCATACGTCATGCTGCATTGCTGTGGATTCTGTTGCGACGTGCTGTGCCATGACATTGCAACCTCAAGGCGCCAGCAAAGGAAATCTGAGCAATCAGACTTCATTAGGCATAGATCCTTATTTGATTGAATTTGAGCTTGTAGCTTGTTTGTCAGCTGCTGTCTGCTGACCCAATGATGTTACTGTAACTATCACATTAAGAACATGCACTGCAGGAGGTGAGAAAGGCCACCATGAAGCGCTTGGCACCCATGCTTCAGGCCACTGCCAGCTCAGCTTGCCAATCCTGGCTGGTGCACTTGGCCAAGGACATTGTCAAGCACTGCCCTGCCCCCATGGCGGCCTGCATCACACCAGCAGATTTTGCCCTGTTGGAAGGGCATCTGCAAGCAGCTATCAACCAATGGCAACCCCCTCCGGCACCACCGGCTACAGGTTTGACCAGTCGCCAGCTGCTTGTCATGTAGTGCCTTGAAACCTGCTTTTGTCAGACTCTATCTTGCTTGACGCTGCCTCAGCTGACTCTTTGCAGTCAACAAGACAGGCCTTGCTCTGGACAGGTGTGCTTGAAATCACAGCGGTGTGGCGCATGATGCAAGCTTTTGTTGTCAAACAAACTGCTTCAGCTAACCCAGGTCTGCACTCAATGCTGTTGTGTTGCTTGCAGAGCCCATGACCCTGGCTGCAACCCCAAGGCCGAGTCCGCTGACCCCCCTCAGGCAGAGCCCCTTTGAGCCAGCAGAGGCTCAGAGCAGTGGTGTGCCAGACGCCTGGGAGGGTGTCTGTGACTGGGTCCTGGGCAAGCGCCTTGACCTATGGCAGGAGCTATTCGAGCAGCCATTCCTTCAGGTGAGTGCTGCTGTTACCACGAGGCATCAGCACAGGTAGTCTGTCAATGACAGGGCGCCAGTGCACGTCATGACCATCAAGCCTTGTCTCGTCTTTTGGAGCGCCTTTCAGCATGTGATGTTATACATAAAGCACAGTCAGTTTGCCCTGCAAGGCCGCAGATCTTTTTCAGACATGCCTGCCAGCTTTTGGTTGGGCAGCCTGTGATCCTGAACAGGCTTTGTCACCAGTACAGCATCACTGGCGTGCCCACATCAGTACGCATTGCAGTGTACAGAGTTGACGTCTTGGTGTGTGTGTGCAGCGTGCTCAAAACCTCATCAAGGCCTCCTTTCAGGGCATCAGCAAAAATTTCACCACACCTCTGCAAGATTGCCTCAAGGCAGCCCAGCATGCACCCCCTGCTGCCCCTGGGGGCTGCTATGCACCCCAGCGGCCAGAACAAACAGAGCTTGCTGTATTGGCTAACCAGCTTGGTGCCGTCTCAAGGACTGCTGGTGGCAACAGCCGTAGCTACAGACTAAGGAAGCGGCCCCGGCGTGGCAGGGTGAGTGCAGGCCTAAACACTCATTTGTGGTTCCCACCCACCGTTTTGCACACGAATCTGCCTGGCAGATCAGTCTTCCTGATACATGGCCTGAAGCCGCCCCAGGCCATCAATTCATTTCTCTCTGCTTGAATTTCAATACTTCACTCATTTTTGGTGAGACAGCCATCAGCATGTCCTCGCAGCTTTGGGCATCTGCAGATGCTGTGACAGCAGCACCAAACATGGCCATACACGACAACATACTTGCCATAATGGTAGACTCTGTGAACAGTCTGTTCTGTCGTGTCATGACAAGATTGCATGCAAATCAACACTGTGGTCATGGATGGCAGGGAGATATGGAGGGAAGCACTAGACTTCTTGATGGGTGGAGGGGTCTGTTGGAGGGGGTTTGCCTTCATGTCAATGACCAGCTCAAGGAAGCTCTTCGTGGCTCGCAGCTGTTGCTTGGCAAGCAAGACCAGGTGACACTTCCCCTCCTGATGCTGCTGCTCTGAAGAGCCTGCTCTGGAGAGACAAGACTTGCCCTGCACTTACCTAGCTCATCATGAGCCAGAAAGCCGACGCAGTATCATGCTGCTGCTTCCCATGATTTGCTTTGAATTCATGTGGTGGTGCCAACAGACCTTACATCTTGATGTCAAATTAGCTCAATGTGGCGTCATCTCTTCTGAGCTCACATTGTGCATAGCCTCCACTTTGTCTGCACGACAGGTCACACTCTGTGATTGATCAAAGCATACATCGGAATGGCCAAATTAGTGTCATCAACCATGTCAAGTCCTGTAAAAGGTGGGCATGCTGCATGCTGATGTGCGCCTGATCAACCATGACCCAATACCTCAGCACACGCTGCACACACAGGGCAAAGCATCTGCAGCCAGGGATGATTACACAAGCAGCAGCCCATCTTTCCGCCAGGAGAACACCAGCCAGAGAGCCTTGCAGCTGCAGCCCTTCATTCAGCAGCAGTGCTCAGCTGCCGTGCAGAGTATGGGACAGGAGCTTGATGCACAGCTGAAGCACCTGGGGCAGCCTGGCATGGATCTGGATGGAGCTAAGCTTGTGGAGCAGGCGCTGCTGTTAGGTCTGTGTCAAGCCTCAGCAGAGGCAATGCCATGCCATGAGCATCGTTTTGTGCTCTTCAGAGTACAGACTTTTGGACACGCCTGTTTTATGCTGTATTCTAAACTCAGAAACGCCCAGAGTAGTATCAGGCGTTTCTACTTCAGGGAGATACCTCAGCTCTTCAGGGTCGACGAATGTATTCCTGGGGACATGGGGCTTTGACAATAGGAGCACATGGCTGTTCCCGCATGATGGCTGGATGAAGCAGCGCCTGCCTATGCAATCTGTTGCAGTTGCCTTTTTGACTGCTAACAATCCCAGTGTCCCCTGTCACAAATGCATCACAGCCTGAGACATCATCTCACACAAAGCTGAACAGCACCATGACCCAACTCACGCTGCTTGCGGCACCTTGAACTGGGAGTCCTCTTGAACTGGGAGTTGGTGATGGATAAATTCAGGTCATAGTGCTGTTCAGCTTTGTGTAAATTGATGTCACAGGTTGTCATGCACTTGTGACATGATGAATCGTGACGATCAGTATCTCCACCCTGCACAAGCACACCACAAACATTCATGTGGTTGGACTATTGCAGGCAGGCTGAGTCACAGTCTAGGCAGCAAGAACACAGCATTGAGCCTTATCATGGGTCCTCCAGAGGTCTGGCAAGCACCTGAGGGCCCTACCCTGGCAACGCAAAGGGCTGCACAGCGCCAAAGTGCCCTTGATAGCAGGGCAGCTGCCAAGAGCCCTGGTGCTGTGCTGCATGAGGCCCTGCAACAGCAGCTCAGGTCTGGCCTGACCAAGATTGGTTTTTTGAGCATATGTATGCAACTCATCATGCTGCATATGGTGCCTCAAGATCTGGACAACCTCAATTGGCTTATACATCACATATATACAAGTTATTTGACTTCTGAAGGCTGTACACCTGCAGCTGGCTGTTGCGACAGCCAAAGCATCCTCAAACCGTACATGAAGTGCTGCAGCGACTCATCCAATGCATTACTCCCCTACTTGTTCTGATTGTTCCTTGTCAAGGGCTTTCTGAAGCAACTGCATATTGCTGCAAGGGTTACCCGTCATGCTGTCACACAGGGATGTGACACTGAAGGCGTATCAAGTATGGGCAGATTGGGCAGCCAGGGGCCTTTGCATGGAGCTGCAAGCTGCCCTTGAGAGTGATGCAGCCCTTACATCCCCAGTGCCCCTTCAGGCCTGGGAGGAAACAGTCATAGCACAGGTATGATGTTCCTGAATCTGTGTTTGACCATAGCTTCTGTCCTGCAAGCGAGCTGCTGGCACAGCATTTTTGCTGGCACTTGCTCAAGCAAGTATGGGTACCAAGCTGGGCTGCCTTCTGACAAGGCGTTGCTGCATTACAACCTGGATCGACCTGACATGTGCCTGCTGCATGAACAAGCTGCTGGGCAGCTTTGCCTGGTGAAGTGCCACATGGCCTGCGTTTTCCGGCATCACTTGATTGTGCGACACAATCTGTCAGTCATTCAAGGTTCGCTTGCTTGTTGGTAGGAAGAGAGCATGGATGAGGGAGGGGGTGAAATGCGGTTTAGCCTACCTGCTGCGCCCTCCCCCGGCCCCTTGCTCTTCTTGCTAGCTGCCTGCCGGGAGCTGGCTAGGGCTGGGGGCCACACCACTGGGGCTGCTGCAGTGCAGCTACTGCAGTGGGAATTGGGCAATGCCGTCCTGCAGGCCTTAAGGTGGTGCCTCACACGTCTGCTGTTTCAGGACACATGTGCTGCTGCATACAGTCTTACAACATTGTTTGGAAAGGTCCTAAATAGCCGCTCCTGCCATAACTCTGTCACCTCATATAGATCATGTTGTGCCTCCTGCAATAGTAGTGATTGTGGCTGAGCAGTATGCAAATGGTGGAGTATGGGTCCTGTAGCATGCACAGCTTGGACAGTAATGCTTTGTCACTCAGGCCACCTTGCCCTGAACATGTATACAAAGGAAACAATCAGAATAGTGTTCTCCACTCACAAGTGCAGCATGGCTTTTGTGAGGCTTATGCTGGCCTTACACTGACCAAAGTCAATGTTTACATATGTACTTTTCCACTTCAAGCTGTGTGCAATGCCATGCAGTGAGGTGTTGCAAAGCTCCAGCAGCCTCAGCAGCAGCCCCAGCAGCAGCCCCTCAGAGAAAGGCCTGCTGCAGCTGCTCTTTGATGTGCGCTTCCTGTCAGACGTTCTGGCTGGAGGCAAGCCTCTGAAGGATACCCCTGGCCCCACACAACCCTCCAGGTACTGAATCTTGAATCTAGACACAGTACTCAGAACCTCTGCAATGTGAGGTTTCTTGAGTGTTGCCACACACTCTTCTACATGTTGAAGCATGCACATAGGTATCTATAACCTCTGCAATATGATGGCTTCTGACTGCTGCCACATAATTTTCTAGATATTGGACCATGCACCTGGGTTCTCAGGACGCGTGTGGTGTTATGGCCTTTGACTGCCAAAAATCAACCTTCCAGGTATTGAATCATGTACCTAGGTACTTGGAACCCTTGCAACAGACTGACTTCTGTGTGTGTGTTATTTGCCTGCTCTGTTTGTTTCATATGACCCCCCTTAGGCTGCCACACCAAGCTTACAATTGAAGGCTTCCTCCCTACACATCCATATATTGTGCATGTTGTCCTAGCCACGTCTTACTCAAAAGCTGGGTCAGCTGCACTGTGCGACATGCTGACAACACAGTCGTTTCTGCAATCACCATGACACATTGCAGCTGGTCACAGTCACGTTGCTGTGACAGGCAACACAGTCACGTTGCTGTTGCAGGCCGCAGAGGGGCCAGGACCAGGCGCAAAGCCCTGCGGTCCAGGAGCGCCAAAGGGTGTTTCAAAGCTTAGAAGGCTCCCTCAGCAACCAGCTGGACCCCATCGACTGGGCCACCTATGAGCCCTATCTGTGGGCAAATGAGGCCACCTACTATCAAAGGGCTGCCACTCTGTTTGGTGCATTGCTACAGACGCGCCGCCTGCACAGTCACGTATGCCAGTCACATTTCTTGCTAGCCTCCTCTTGCTGTCTTTCACATGAACCTTGGCCGGCAAAATTTGCTGCAAAACCAAGGTTGCTGCGCAAATGCTGGGTCATTGGCCAGCTGTGCCATGGTTCAAGATCCACACCACACACGCCTTTGAACTGACACGTTTTGACCCTGTCTCAGCGTATTTTTTTAGCAATTGCTGCGCTCTTCCTGCTGCCTGTGTGCATCTGCAACAAGGTGGATTCAAATCGTGCTTGCCGAAAACTGCCAAGAGGGTGTGTCTGCTGCACAGGTGACACCAAAGCCGGCAACTTCATTCGATGCAAATATCCTGAGCGTTGCTCCCACTGCCCCCAGATTCTCCTACCTGCCCATCTCAACACCGTCCCTCACCTCCTCAGCTCTTCGTAACCACCCAGCCAGTACTGCAAACCCCATGACAGCTGGCATGGGGCTTGTTTCCACAGGCCCTGCTGCATTGACTCGGCCCTCAGACATGCTGGATCAGACTGGGGACTACTCATTTGCCAATATCAATGTTGGCCGAGCTGTGAGTGCAGTGAGTGCTGAGCAGCAGCGAGCTGTCGAGTCTGCATCTGGCACCACCCTTGAGGTGAGCCTGCTTGTTGCACTCCTTTTCGTATGCTGTTATGCTGCTGCTCCATTGCACATGTGCTGAGCTCTCATGCATTGTGGCAAACATGTCATCATCTTCTTGCTCTGTGCCTGCCAGTCAGTGGTCGTTGCTGAAGGCCAGTATGGCTGAGCAAGCATCACACCATGCCTCAGTCGTGACCTGCATCAGCACCAGTACAAAGCTGGGCAATCTCCGTGCAATTTCCATTTCTGTGGTGCAGAATTTACAGAGCAAGTTCTCTGCTGGGACAACAGGCACCAGCCAGCGCTTGGGTGCATTTGGATCCTTGCTGGGTGACAAAGCAGCTGAGGTGACTGCAATGGCACAGCAGTCTCTAGGGGACTATGTTCCCACTGCCTTCCCATCAGGCCTGGCATCAAGCAGCCTTTCAGGATTCACGTCTGGCGCGTCTGGGTTGTTTGCTGGGTTCAAGGGCTTGCGAGGCTCGAATGGCTGATCTGATCTGCTCAAGAGATTGGCAAACTGCTCCTCTGCAGACCCTTCACCATCATTGCCATTGTCAGAGTCAGAGCCCACCGCAGAGCTGCTTGACATTGCCATGCACATGCTGGCATACTCAACAAAGCACATGCTGCTGTCTATGCGCTCCGACCGATGCCCTTTCCAAGAGGTGGGATTGCCAAGCTGGATGCCAGGCATGAAAAACACAGCGTGCGTAATGTGACAGCTGCCTTCTTTTGCAAGCAGGTGGTACACAATCAGCAGGATGCTGCTCTGCGTTGACCTCCTGCTGACCTAGTATTGATCAAATTGTTCGTATGCCTCAGTACACAAGCAAGGTTGCCCAGATAATTGCATGCAAGAAAGCACGATGTGTTGGAAAGCATACAAAGAAAGTTTTGGTTCATGACGAGGCCAATGATGATAACGTAGATTATCTCCCGTACCCAGATGCACAGGCTCTTGGTAACAGCATGCTACCTTAGGAGGTTATATCTCAGATACACAGTTTCACACCTTGCTTGCATGCTTCCCAGCACGTGATACAGTCTATCTTACAGCGACTAGATATTATTTATTAAAGTGGCTGAGGTGCTCTCAGCTCTCTTCTGCAGCCCTGCTGGTGTTTTCAGCTCACGGACTGCCCTTCTTCTTGATATGTGGCTTGGCAACTGTGCTGTATGTAGCAGATAGGAGCTACATGTGATCCACCATACAAGCGGGAAATGATTTGCGTTTAGGTACTGTGAGGCTGCTTGGGTTAGGCTCAAATTGTACTACGCTGCTGTCCCCTCATATTGTGACTGTATGATCAAGCTTTTTATTGGATGCCAGGTCAAAGATGCAATTCAAAAACTTTCTTCCTAGGAAGAAGTGAGGAATTCAAAACATAACCACTTAGGATGCACTGACTTGCAGACTCTGAGCCTGGCAAGGTGCCTGGCTCTGAGCAAAGTGATACAGACATGACTACCTTGTGGAAAGCGACTTGAGCACAATAACAGTGCTGTATAACATCTGCCTAGCACCACATTTCAGCGGCTTAATTCTGGTACACTATGGTTGCCAGCAAGAAGCTATGGACACAAACAGATCTGATAGTGTGAGAACTTGCGAGGCTGAACAGGAGCAGTTTGTCTGTCGGCCTCAGCACAAAAGCACAGTCACTCACGGCAAAGAGGTATGCAATCGCAAATAAAAGAAAAGTACAGATCAGACAAGAAAGGAATGTCAAGCATCAGAGAAGGGAAAAGTTTGGATAACAAATGAGGCACTCATGACAAAGCCTCCGCCACAATCTGATGCATGTGCTGCAAGTCAGACCCTTCTTTCATACTTCGCTTGTGATACAGTGCGTATAACTTTATCATGTCACTAAGATGCTCTCAGCTCAGCCGTGTAATGGCTGTCTGTTTACCGCTTGCCCTTCTTCCTGCAAACACAGGACCCCAGCTCAAATGAGACCTGCCATGCCAAAGCATGCTTTGTCTGCAACTCAAATGGCGTGCTAGCACTGTCAAAAGCAATGTTCGTGTGCACAGTGGCTTGATTGTGGTGAACCAGTGTGCTATTGGTAGGCAGGCACGGTCAGACAGTTTCAGATAAGAAAAACAACTGCTGAAATACACGGCAATGAAATACACGGCAAAGCTTTTGGAAACATCAAGTTACATTCACATGAATGGGTGTACTTGTGTTGAGCCCGGAGATGGGCACTGAGTCATGCTATGGCCCTACATGCAGTGACTGCTTGTTGATGCAGTGACAAGAGCGTTTGTGCAATGAAAGCAGCATTGCAGTCACAGGTTGAGTGCAGCAGCAAAAGGGACGTCTGAGCACGACTCACCTTCGATTTTCTGTAGACTTTATGAAAATTGTATAGGCACCCTCATCCGTGTGAGCATAGAAGTCTGAAAGGAAAACGCCCTCAGCCTTCAGCTGCGCCAGCTCAGTACCGACTGCCTTGAAGGTCCTGGCACCAGTTCTGTCCCCCCTGCCAGTCACAATTGTCACACCTTCTGCTGGCAGGAAATGACCTGCAACACCACCCACAGCTTCATCATCAGCATGAAGCATACAACATCCAAGAAGCTCTGAAATGCAACACGGAAGTCAACTTTGCTTTGCTAGAAACCTGCTGCTTCTTGATAGCAATCTGATGTTGCCCTGAGCACAAAAGCGCATGTTGCTGGCAGGCTTGGCAAGCCTGCACAATGTAAACGCATGGCACAATGGTGCGTCATGATGCATGACAGTATTGGACCAGCTTGGACTCAGGCAACACCAGCTTTGATGAAAGGCAACACCAGCACAAATCAAAGGCAACACCAGCTCTGATACAAGGCAACACCAGCTGTGATGGAAGGCAACACCAGCTGTGATGAAAGGCAACACTAGCTCAGCAACACCAGCTCAGATGAAAGGCAACAGTAGCTCCAATGAAAAGCAGACACCAGGTCTGATGTAAGGCAACACCAGCATTGACAAAAGGCACCACCAGCCCTAATGAATTATCCTAACAATATAGCAAGAAGTAAGACCCACCCACAACCCGGTGCAGAACTCCAATGTAGACACGCAGAATGTCCACCACATCTCTGGCAGCCAAGGTGCGCCCAGCATTCCTGATGATCGCAGGTGTGTGAAAGTCGATCTTCATGACCTCGTGCGGGCGTCGCGTCTCCTCCATGCGTGGCAGGAGGAACATGAGCTCCCCATGTGGACCACGGTTACTGCACAGCCCCATAGGACACAGCTTCAGCCAAGACAGCCACAGTGCAAGCACTTGGCATGTCATGGATGCAGGATGCAAACAATCAAAGCCCAGCTGCATGGTCAGAAACTCTGAGCAACCAAAAGATGACATTGGTCCTTTCCAAACAAAGCGCAGCCCTCAGCTTTGACAACATCAGAAACCACCAAAGACATGTAGTGTCCAGCAGGAAAAGCAATGAGCTGGCAGAGATGTACACACCTGACCAGGCTATGAATGAAGACCTTGGCAGGGTGCCTCTTCATGCCAGCCTGCATACCATCTCCAGAGTCAGTCTTCTTCCTGGTCAAGCTGCTGAGCTGCATCAGCAACAAACTACAAGTCACTGGCTGTTTCAGGTGTGTGAGGCTTACCTCCCATGCCTGAACTAGCACATCATACAGGGCAGCGATCCTCTGCAGTGCTGCCTGCTCTGCCTGCAGAGCCAGTCAGCCAATCAGAAGTCTTATATGGTCATCATGACCAAAGGTGGTAGGGGCCAGCTGCGACCAGTCGACCTAAATGCATTAGTTCCATACATACATGAAACAAAGAACTACAAGATCAACCTCAGGCTCCACTGGCAAGTTATACAGCATGTTTATAAATGGCAACGACACTGTAGGATGACACTTGGGTGTTTGACTTGGCAAGCAAAGAGGCTGCACAGTACGTACGCTCAACACTGGTGTTGACTTGGGTGGCGCCTGCTTGCGAGTTGGCATGAGAGGTTGCTTCTGACGCTTGAACAAGTCAGGGTAGTAGTGTTTGCTGCAGTCAAGCAGCTCTGCCAGACCCTGAAGCAGCACAAGCTGACTCCTGTACATGTCATAGTGTGCAGGGTTACAGACAGTGCAAGGCAGACGCTAATCACGTGAACTCACAGTTGGCAGTGGCAGTGGCAACGGCAGTGGCAACGGCAGTGGCAATGGCAATGACATCACAGCATTCACCTCTACTTCCTCTGCCGTCATCTCCTGAGGCGCTTCTGCCTCATGCTTAGACTTGGGCTGAGACTCGCTCTCGTGCTTGGCGACCACCTGCATTAGGACACCACATTCAGACTTAGTCTACTAGACACCATGAGCATTATTCAAACGTGCGACAAGAAACATGATTGCGAAGTTTGCAATTAGTAGTCACAATGTTTGGTCCAAACTTGAGTTAAAGGGCCTTCTTACCCTGAGGAAATCCTCTGTAGTCTGAGGCTTCCATTTTACCTGCAGCGCAGCATTGATGATCAGAAAACAGGCAAATAGCTGACTTAGGTTGAGATGTAGCAAATCATCAAATTCATATAAGTCAACAGATGCTCACCTGCTTGGGCTTTGCTTGCGCTGCACGTGCATCAAGCTGTCGCTTAGACAGAGGTGGCTTCTTGGGCTGTTCTTTTGATATGGCGATAACTGGCTTGGGAGGCATTTCTGCTGGAGCCTCAGCTGGCTTGGTGTGAACTGCCATGATTCTATCCCCAGCAGGAGTCTGCATAGCATGGCAAAAATCAGTGCTGCTACTTCCAAGCAAAAAAATTGCGTATGCAAAGATTGCTTATGCAAAGTTCAATTGACTGACAGCTGACAATTGGACGTCAGAAATGGGTTTGGAAGACTTTGCCTTCAAGTCTTTGGTTGCCTCAGCCTGCAAGTCAGCCAGCATCAAAAGTTAGTAACCAAGCAAAGCAAAGGCAAGCAGCACTTGCTTTTTCACATATAAATACGATCGCAGCGTGGAGCTTATGCCTCTACACAATCAGTTGCGACTTGTAGAGCTGAGCTCAGACCGGCAGTCATATGCAGTTAAGATACCTCAAGAAATGTCAGACATCTGCAACACCACGCACTGTGTTCAGGCATGCATCTGGCAACACCAGCAATCAAACAAGTAACCAGTCACTGCAGTTGACATTTCATTGCAGGGAGCACAGAGAATGCACATCAAAGGCTCAGGACACACAGTAGAGCAAGCGCAGGCAAGTTCTTGATTGTGTGTCACCTCAGAAAGCTTCATCTGCAATCTTTTCACTTCTGCTCTCTCGGTTGCCTCTAGCTCCTCCTGAGCCTTCAACAGGTCCTCGGGCACTGAGTCTTGTGTCTTCAGAGCCTGCATCTCTGACTGGTACTTCTGAAACTTATTCTGAGCGGCTGTGATTTGTTCCTTCAGTTCAGCAATTTTCTGCTGCTTCCCTTGGCATACTCTCTGCAGGTTGACGCGAATGTCAGAGGCCCATGTGTGCAAGTGCATGACAAAGGTACTCACATCATACCTGAGACATAGCCGTTCTGCAACCCTCGTTGTCATGTGGATCCTTCTTAGACCTAGATGGGTTTTGTGCACCCAACACATTTGCCAACTGCAAGAGAGTATGAATGTCAGGTGCAACAGCATGTAAAGAGTAGCTCAAGTACATTGGTAGCATCTGCCACACAAAAACAGCTTACCTTGCGCCTTTCAGACTGAGACTGCTCAGCCACCTTGCGCATTTTGGTGGCAGCCTTTTGCTGCTGCTCCTGTAGCCGAATCAGCGCCCTTCTCGTACCTCGATTTTGAAGACTTTCAGGCCCATCCTGCAAAAAGTTGGTCAACATGCGCACCTGCCTAAATTGCTCAGGAAACTTTCTTGTACTGGTTCACACATACTTTGGTGACCTTCACAGCAGAAAGGTCTTTCAGGAGGGTGTTATCGTCCTGGCACTCCGCTACTGCAGTAAGACCTTCCTCACCAGTGCCGTCCTTATAGAGAGGCACAGCCAGGTCTGGTACCTCCTCCTTGACAGGATAGATCGCAGATCCGTTTGTGAATGTGCCAGGTTGACTAGAACGCCCGGCATGTTCCACGGAAGCCGCATCCGACTCTGACGGTGGTGGAGATTGGTGATGAGCATCACCACCATCACCAACAACCAGCCTGTGCACACTGAGCGGAGCGTCACCGCTGCCAACCTGCTGCTTGACCTTCCTGTCGGCTTCCGCTGCTAGCAGAGCGTTCTGCGATGGGGGGGACAGGATAGTCTGCGTAGAGGCAGCCGTTAGGTCAAGCGGCGTATGGCACGAATGGAGGACAAGTGCGTCCAGCACCACGTCTTACCTCATGCTGCACTCCCGAAGTTGAAGCAGTCCACTCTTCGGCCGATGTTCTATGGAACACTGACCTCCAAACAGCAGCAGCGACTGACGTAGTGAACTTACGCATATCTTCTGCAGGCTTTCGCTTCGTGAAATTGACCGTCACGATCGATAGCAGACAGTGTTTAGGTAACAGTTGGTATGTGGACAAAGCGCAGCGATGTCCAAACACAATTTCGTGCAAGGCTAGCAAGCTCTCTCTTTCTAGAGCTCACCCTCAGCTGTTCATGTAAACCTCACTAATTACGATGTAACCGAGAGTTCTGCCGTAATTATATTTAGGGCGAACGCTGCAGCCAAAAGCCGCAAAAAGCTTGGCGGTATGCTGTAAGATAGTTGCCGGACCTGGTCTCATAGCTGGTTTCGTATTGAATCCGGACTTGCACGTCACATGATGGCAGTCGTAGGGCGATACAGACGATATCTTCCTGACACAACAGGCGAAGGATTTCTATTGGGTGCCGGGGGCTGCTCTACGCGGGTTGAAAGGTGACTTGACAAGGCTTCGGACTTTTGTTACAGCGTTCCCTACTCTAAGCACCCTCAAAGTCTTGCAGGTATTACCAGGAAGGAACGAGAAAAGCCTTCGCCGTCAAAAGAGTGCCAAAAGATGACTGTGAAGAGCTTGCTTGCCTCTTTGACAACGAAATCGCCGCTCTTGAGGCAGCTAACGTTTTTAGAATTCCAAGAGTGTCCACTTATGTGGAACAAGCCTTCTGCCAGAATGGAGACAGATGTCTTGTTCTGAAGTAAGTTTGGGGTTGCTACGCAACTCTCTAGCACCTGCAGATGAGTATTTGCTTTAAGCGCTTATTGAGCTTTTCAACTCTGCTCACTGTATGCTGAAGTGGAGGGTGATGACCTGTACAAGCACCTGTTGCTCAATGACATCCACAATGCTGTTGACAAAGAGAAGCAGGTGCTTAAAGTGGCAGCACAGCTTCTGGACGTAAGTCATCTTTGACCTGCAGTCGCGAAAGCTTGTAGCATGTATAGCGGCACACAGTTTGCTGACAAACTTCTTGTTGCAGACGCTGTGCCAACTGCATATCATGAATTGGTGTCATCTGGATGTGTCTTCAAGGAATGTCATGCTTCAGTGGCACAGTGACCACCCCTGGGACACGCTACGGCTTGTAGACTTTGGCTTTGCCAAACACTATGAGACAGGTCAGTTCAGCTACAGATCAAGTTGCCTGGAAAGCAGATTGGACGATGCATTCTTTCATGCATACAGCAAAGCTGCTGCTCAGACATCTCTTTGTTCACAAGAAAAAGTCGCAATGCACATCGATACATTGCCATTGTAATGTTCTGACAGCATCATCTGAGCCCAGACATGACAGCCCAAACTAGGTATGGTGCTTTGTTGAGCCTGGCAGAAATGGACCATATGCGATGGACAGAAATGCATGCGTAACACAGCATGTATGGAGTTCTTGGCATTCCTTGCTGCAGGCGATCTGTCTGACCTTCAAGGTATAAACGTCCAAATCAGGGATGTGAAGCCAGAAGGGGCAACAATGCCATACGCCTCACCAGAACAGCTGCGCTCATTGCGGCATCAGTGGGGAGGCAACGACACGCATGATGAAGTTCTGATCAATGGGCATGCATCTGACATGTTCTCTGCCGGTGTTGTGCTGTATGAGGCCTTGACAGGAGAATTGCCATTCCCGCCCAAAGCCAACTTGCATTACTCGTCACACGCTCAGTCATCAACTGCTGAGTCATCAACTGCTGGGGCATCAACTGCTGAGTCATCAACTGCTGAGTCATCAACTGCTGAGTCATTCACTGCTGGGGCATCAACTGCTGAGTCATCACCTACTGATGTCTCCGAGCAGTCCAAGAGGGCTTGGGGGATTCATGAGTCTGTACTGGAGTCACATGATGCTTGGGTAAGAAGAGCACACATTTGCTTCTGGGGACAAAGCAAACCACTCTGTTGCATGTAACAGACTGAGCACAAGGCTGTATTAGTCTGATTCGGAACATACTGCTCTACTCCCTGTCTACTGGTCTATTTGCCTGTTTGTTGGTTTACGCTTTCACAAAACAGAGGTCAGATGTTGCTGTGTACATTGCTGACATGCTTGTCTGTTTCTCGTGTTGATCTGTTCTGATATAATGCATGCCTGCTTGGGCAACGCCGCAGCTGCAAACATGCGACTCATTGCTTTGTAATCTTTTGCAGGAGGACACTGTACTAACAGCAAGGGAGGCAGATGAACCAGTCAAGCATCCCTTGTTGGACAAGGTCAGAGAATGCAGCGCCAATCCAGATGCTGCTGCTGACTTCTTCTTGCAAATTTTGGACCCCATTCCGTCGTGGCGCATGAGCATCGAGGCTACAAGTCATTCATATGTGGCAGAGACGTGTGCTGAGATGGAGGCATATTGTGAGCATGCACCTGTGACGACGGTGCCACTGTGGTTGAGTCGCTATGATGAAGACCGACCTTCAGGTGAGCTCAGCATCTGGTACATCACAGGCCAGCATAGTCACATCAAAAATGCTAGCATCACCACAAATTCAAATTGTGAAGGTGACAGAGCAGCACAGGTTGCTTGCAGCGCATATGCATGAGCAACAGTTTTGCATCCTCAGCACGAAAGCTCCATAAGCTGATTGAAAGCAAAACCATGAGCACAAGGGTGATTGCAGTGCTGTCCTTTGTGATTGGCATACTTGGTGTTCCTGTTCAGTCTTGTACTTTGGTCTTGTACTTTGGTCTTAAGTCTCAGTGAGTTTACAGGGGCACCTGCTGTAGCTTTGTGATTTTGCTACACAAGCGTAACAGCCAGAGAACATTGCACCAACTATGCTTACATCGCTCAGACCCCTGCCCTTTTCGCAGGTTGGGCCACAGGCATAGTCAGCCAGGGTGGTGACGACACTGACAAGCAGCAGACCCAATTAGAGTCTGCAGATGGTCAGGCTGCCTTACCAGCCGCTCAGCTTGCTGATGCCCGGAAGTCAGCTGAAGCCGTGTCCACTTGTAGCCTACAGAGATCGCACCAGCCGAGGTCAGAGGATAAGACAACCGGCGTCTCAGCTGTATTAACAGGCTCTCCCAGTACATCAACGCACATTGCGGTTCCTGGTGTGGACATCACCACAGCCCAGAGCGCTGCTTCGCCTGTTGACAGCCGGCACAACGCGATCTGTTGTGATCACCAGGTGATGACACTTCCGGCAGATGGTCAGGGGCACAGCTACAGCGTGAACGGATCAGTGTGCTTGAACGGCCAGGCACAGCAGTCAGAGCCGCAGCACGTCACAGGCTTCGCAGCACCTGCAGCAAGGCGATCTGGGCTGCCGCTGCAAAGGCCGACAACTCTCAGCTCGAAGCAGAAAACCACACAGCGAAAGCCAGTAACCAAGCTGCTCAACATATTCCGGCGACCAGGCAGAAACCCCGAAGCTGACCAGGCGGCGAGGGGCATGCTGAGTAGCATAGTAGAGCCAGTCACTGCTGGCTTGTTCAGGACCTCTGCAAGTGAGGTACCCAAGCAGGGTTTCAGGGCTTCCGAAGGTGAAGTCTGGTTGGATGCTGACGCCTCCTTGCAGCAGAACACTCAGCCAGGCTATGATGTCGGCATTGCACCAAAGCACAGCTTGCAGCTCTGCAGCGCTGAAGACTCAGAGCAAGGTTTGGCAAACTGTAAGAGTCCGAGTTCCTTGCAGCAGGCCCTATCACAAGGAGTGAGTCTCTCAATTTTCACAGTGACAGAGAAGTCACAGCCTGAACACACATCCCCTGGGGCTGCTGCTTTGTCTGTGGATGATTCAGAATCAGCAAGTGTGCAGCCTGCATCCAAACAGGAAGCACAAGGGCACGAGACTGCACAGACCAGTGACAGGTACATCATGCCGCTATTGTGCTTGCCACGTGATGAAAGTGTGCCTGCTCACTCAAATGCTCTACAAAGCAGCCTGTCAATGAGCTCATATCGCAACCTAGTTGAGTGTGTCTAGCATGAGCTTTCTTCCACCATGTGCAGATACACCAGCTTGACACGCTGTGTTTGTTGCTGCATGAAGCATGCCTGTTTTGTTGTTCAGCAGGGATCAGATTGGAACCAGTTGCAAGAAGCACAGCTGGTTGACGAAGCCCAAAGCTGTGGCTGCCAAGGCTGGCAAGGGCTTCTCTGCAGCTGGGGCAGCTCTGGGCAAGGCGCTGTGCTTTGGACCCTCCTGCTGCCGTCGTTAGGTAGGCCATGCAACATTTGATGCTAGTGGCATCAGCTGAGCACACACTCTCAACTTTCTAGTCCTTTTGGCACATATAGTGCAGCACATGACTTAGTACATATTGTCATACTTAACAGTGTGAGACTCGTCCTAGCAGTCCCTTCACTGCCACAATGCTGCAATGAATATGCATGGCTTGGAACCAATAGTCAAGTTAGACAGCTCATGACCCCATAAGTTACTCCCCAAACAACACAAAGCGTGCATTCAAGGTGTTGCTGCACTGTTGCTGCGCAGCACTGTTGCTGCACTGTTGCTGCGCAGCACTCTTGCTGCCACAGACAGTCGTATGAGATCTTGCAGCTCATGTCAGGTAAATGCAAGTGCCCGAATTCATGCAGGTTCCCACTACTGTCTTTTCTCACTACTTTGGTTTGCCTGCAGAACATACTCAGCATGCTTGTGCAGCTATGATGGCTTGCTGCATCTACTGCCTCAGCCATCTTTTGAGCCATCTTCTGGGATTTTGCTTCAGCAGTTGCTGGAGTCTTGTGCCATGTGAGTCTTGAGCAGCCTAATCTGCAGCTTTTTTGGAGCAGTTACCTTTGGCAGTTGCTGAGGGCTTTATCAGCCAGGCCCTCAGTCTAGCCCTCTGTTTGCCCCCATGCTCAGGCCCCTGCTCATGCTCCTGTGATGTCAACCATGTCTGACTTAAAAATTTGTCTGTCAGGAAGTTGCTAATAGTGTGTGAACAGAACGCTGTGCATCAAGTTGTTGCCAGGTCTTTCTGCTGCATGACTGTTGCTAAGGCACAAGCATCCGGTTGAATGCGATCACCAACTGAGTTACACAGCTATATAGCGTCTTAGTCTGACAGCTCACTTGACCACCATCATCAACTTTTACCTGCAGCTTGTAGCTGTTCATGCTGTGGAAGGCAAACATGTATGCCAACACGTGTAAGCATGTCTACGGAGTGAGCAATTGCACACAGGGTGCACAGCGATATTATAATTAAATCGCACGGACATATTAATTATTTATTCTTAGTAGGATTCGCACGGACCTCCGGATGCGTTAGTGAGTTACGCCGCCATTTATCGGGGGTTGGTATCGCACATAGTTTCGCACGATATCGCACAGGCGTTAGGTCAAAGCCAGAATGACTGACAGCGATATTGAAAGCAACTCCTCCAGCAAAGGAAAAATTGGAAAACCACCGGATCTCTGCTGGTCGTATTTCAGTACACTTCCCGGTCCTCCTGATAAGGACGGCAACCCCACAGTGCAGTCAGCAAACAAACGTGCTCATAGAAAATGCAGTGGCTGCCAGGAGATTCTGAAGTCGTGCACTGTGGTGACTGGCATAGCTCACTTGAAAGCTTGTGGCAAGGCCAAACAGAAACACCCTGGCATGCTTAGTGCGTTAGAGGGTGCAGCTGCAGCCAGGCACGATCAGCTGGATGTGGACCTGCATTACAACATTGAAGCTGCATTCTGGATGGGAGAGTATGTCACTCTTGGTGAGGAAGAAGAGTGCCAGGCTTTTGGTGATGACCCCACTGCTAAGGACATTGACCTTGATGTATTGCTTGCTGAGGCATTTAATTAGAAGGTGCATTAGCGCTTCTGAGCTGGATTAGCTGCAGCTTGAATATCAAACACAACGAAGTTTTATGTGACACTCCATTTGTAGGCTTTCATGACACTTTGCAACAATCAATGAGCTGTAACTCCCAGCTGTATGTCCAATGTCCTCCAAAGTTGTGGCCATGATGTCAGATCGTTGTGGGCAGGCCAGAAACACGGATAAAAATTTGGATAGCCAAAATCGCAGCAGTCCTGGTACCATCGCAGAATAAGTACATTATCGCACATTAGTAATATCGCATCGCACCAGGCCCAACAATATCGCTGTGCACTCTGTGCGTGGCCAGTTTGATGTGACGGTGTCCCTTTTGAGTGTCGATGGAGTGGCTGAACCCTCTTGCTACTGTCGCGGCCGGCGGGCTCGTGGCTTGGAGCATACGAAAGACCTTGTGCGACGGACGGACGCTGAAGGTCAAAGAATATGAAGCGGTGCTGGGCAGCAGTGACGAGGAGTTGAAGAAAACCATGAAGCAACTGGTGCAGGAAGTCAGGGAACTGCGCAAGGTCCAAAACAACAGAGCCCAGTCCAGTGACAAGAGGATCTAGATTTTCTCTACTGGAAGCCTGTCTGCCACTCGACCAGAAGCTGCAGCAGCTGCTTTACAAGATGCACAGTTAGGTTTAGTGCAGCTCGACGGCTTCATCATGTTTTTCCGCTTCTTTTTCTTCTTCTCGGGCCCGCACGCCATCTCGTCCCAGTCCATCTCCCACATCGTGACGACCTTTGCTGCTGCATAGCTTTTGTGTGGGCACAGTCAGTTGTGAGTAGCCCCAACTGTGCTTATCAAGCAGATGATGAGCTGCTCTAGCTAGTAGCACCATAGCGTCTGATATGCCAGCTTTTGATCAGCAGCTATAATCAGCAACGCAGATGTTACATGTACAAATTGTGACTATGGACGTAAACTTTGCTGTAAATCTATGGATGTTTAGCTTCATTGAATTTTAAGTGCGCTCAAGGTCACTTGCAATCATTGCATAGAAAGGGTCATCATGTCAAACGCCATCCTTGCATGCAGCTTTATGCTTGATCCCCTGGTATTTCAGGGCAATTTCCTGCAGAACTTTTCCAGATGCAGGGTTGAATGATGCATGCTTTCCTGTAATTCACTGTAAGCCAAATGTCTCAAACCCAAATCTGACAAGAGCCTTTCCTGCCTCAGTGGCATAACCATGGCCGCCATATGGCACACCTATCCAATAGGCCACCTCTGAAGTTCGTGGCTCCTCAGCTATGAACCTTAATTGTTGACAGGCTGCAGGCTTTGGCCAGCACAAGCATACCCAGCAGTGGATCATTCAGCGCTAAAGGTACTTTCTTCTCTGGAATGCCTAGAGTTTAAGAGTGGCAATTTTATTTACTTCCCTGCTTCGTTGCTGCTGACACATATTGTGCTGAGATACACCGAAGCTTGAATAACCTACAACTGCATATGCACATGCACAGAAGCGCTGCTATCCCTGAAAATGCAAAACAGTCAACTCATGAACCTGGGGCAGACAGGGCTCAGTGAGTGCCAGGGCTTTCTACGGCTAACCTGCTGGGATGCAATTGTTACAGGTACAAAGGGATAAAAGATTTCAAGGTAGGGTACAGCAGACCCGGGCGGATACCTGCAAGTGTGACTGCTCTGACTGGCTTGACCAGCTTAGGAATATATTTGGGCAGCGGCACTAGAGGGCCTGACCTCAACTGGTTGTATCAGTTGGTATCTTTGCGTAGTCTAGGGCTTGCATTTTCCAACAAGGGCAATGTAGGACAGGACATGACCAAGCTCACTAACCTTGACACATCTCGTTTGTTCACTTGCACAGGAGGCATGGCAGGCAGAAGTGTAGTCATCAATTTGGATGTGAATTGGTCTCGACTGCAGCAGTTGCTGGAGGTTCGCTTTATGTATGCAAGCTTCAAGTTTGGAATGGACATACTGGGCTTGACCAAGCTGAAGCTTTTACAGGGTGTTTTTGCCTGCAGGATGTCATGCCTTGATGGTCCAACCATGCAATGCTGTGCAGCTCTCATTCAAAGTCTGAGGATTCACTGCCCATCAGTTGCTCTTTTCATGCACAACTACACCCAATTGTCGACAATACTTGAATAGTACACACTGAGATACTTGGGTGACCTGAACAGTGAGCATCAAGGCTAGCGGATTTTGTTTTGCAAATCAATTGTGTGCTGTAGACCGACCGTTGAACATTTTACTTTCTGTGGTGTGATTTGAGCCGTAGATGAAGACGATGTGATATCTTAGACTACTAAAGACCAAAACGGTAACCAAGGCCTGAGCTGCTTGGTGCGCTAGCAGGGTTTTTCCAATGCAACTTCATTTTAATGTGCCTGATACTCAAACAGCAGGTTGACATGTCACTGTTGGGATTGCCAGTCAACAAGCAGTGTGCATGTCATGAGCCAGAACCGGTCATTGCAGCATGCAGCGCAGTCGTCGTGGGTATGAACTTGCCGGCATGTGTTGGAAAAGATCGTTTTTATTACAATTTGGGCTGAGGCAGAGAAACAAAATGGTGGATCAAAGTAGGCATTGTTGCTCGACACTGCAATAGGTTGCGTAATTCATAATAACATGAGGCATTAGCTTGTACACAAAGCAGCATAATCCACAACACTAGCATACAGACTACTCCTGTTGACACACCAGTATTACTGAATGACTGGATTAAGCTGATGATCGCTCATAAAACAGCACAGAGGGCTGCAGTCTGCTGCTTCTGACCATGTGCTTCACATCCTGCCAATCTCCAATGAGCTGAATGTTGGTGTCATCAAACAGCAGCCACTGTTCCAGCTCTTCACTGAAAGCATAGGCCTGATAATGGTGACCAAAGTAGCAGATGATGCTCTTCAGTACGTAGTGAGCATTGTTCTGGGGCGAGACACCTCTGAAGAGGTTGCTGAGGTCTACACGATCCTGAAGTGCGTCTACTGTGGTGGTGATGGCTTCCTCAGCCACCTGCATAACACCATTGCATCAGAAGGGTCAAAAGCTGCACTCTCTGCTAATGAACAGTCATGAACGCTGCTAACACTATCAACAGGAGCATGGCGAGCAGAAAAAGTATGGCTGCTACACCTGATTGCTGCAGGAAACCACACAGTGTGCTCGCAGCAGGACAGTAACAGCTCAGGCAAAGTTGTCTGAAAGCACAGTCTGAAAGCACACAATCAATGCAACAGCCAACAAGGCCGCATGGCATCCCTGACAGAGGCACCTAGTCTGTTGTCAGAAGCATACCTTTGCAGACTCCCAAACGAGGGCCAGGGTGAACACTTTAGGCTGGTTGAGGAGGGTGATGTCCAGCAGTGGGGCAGCGCCAGTCTGGCGGCTGCGCTTCAGCAAAGCCTCAGCCGAGTCTGCCTCACGCAGCACTGCCTCAAAGCTGCCTTGCCTGTTCAAGCCATCATATGCTATGCGCATTGCCTGCACCAGCATAACAGCTCACTCCACACAAACAGGCTTGCTACAATCCTGCATAGCTCCTTCTCATTTTGATTGCTTGCCAAATGTCTCACTGTGTTTGACTCATGTTCAGCTGACATCTGCCCACAGAGTTTTAGTCTCGGCAATGATGTTATTCCAGACACATTTGCATACATGCCTGAACGTGAGCACAGGAGGTACCAGGACCTATTGGCATGGGCCACAAGCAGCCACAGTGCCTGAAGTCATTGTGTGCCCACCTGGGCAGGCACGAGGTGGAAGTACTTCCAGAACTGGTGCATGTCCACCATGCTGCTGTCTTTGCTTTGCCTCTTGGCTGCTGCCTGCTGTTGCTGTTGTTGCTGGGCCTGCTGCCGCTGCTGGCTGGCACTAGACCGGCTCTGCTGCTGCTGCCACTGGCCCACCTCGGCACGAGCCTTCTTGGACACCGGTGAGTCCAGGTCATCAGGCGGACACGGTACCTATGTGTCAGCACAGCATGGGTAAACACGTCAGCAGAATGACAGCACTACTTCTGCGTCGATTGCAGCATCACCAGAAGAGATTACTGAGGGGCTGCTTACAAATTCTGCAGTCACAAATTGTCTGCAGGGATGCAGAGAAGCAGGGTGACAACTGTGAGGTGTAGCAGCACTTCAGCTCTTTTCAATCCCGAAACGCCTATTTTAATTCAGAAACGTCCATTCTACAGTGGAATTCTAGACTCAGAAACGCCTTGGGAAAGTAAAAACGTGTTTCTACATTGGGGAGATGTTTTAGGGATGCCTAAAGACTGGCAGCATGTGGCATATGCCATACAGCAAAATTGTGCTGAAGGATGTTGTGATGCTTGTAGACCCGACTCACTCACTGACAGGATGTGGTCGGGTGCTGAAGACCGCAATTGCTGTGGCATCCAAGCGAAACTCGTGACACTGTTATGGTGTTCAAGGGCTTTATGAGGATGCAGCTACTGGCATTGCATCGGCAGAGTCTCTCTACACAACATGCATGTGCCAAGTGTGCGGAGGAACCGGAACAGCTCAAAATGACCCATGAAATGCTGAGTTTACACATTTAAAATGACCATGCCGAAAGCAGATTCACTGGGAAATTAGCAGTGCAAGATGCTGACAGCAACTACAAGTGGTGCTATCTTGCAAACATACCAGGATCGTGCTGACTAACAGGCTCTGCAAAGACTCTCATAGTCTGAGGAAGCATTGACAAGAAAAACAAAGGCCAAGCCAGCAGCCTAATGAAGGTTGACCATCATACACCAGGCAGACTACCTGCACTTTCTGGCCAAAGACATCCTGAGCCATGCTGGAGGCACAGTGATGACGGGGGGTGGGGTCAGGAGGGGTGGGCAGGGCTGAGAGGCTGCCTGAGGAGCTGGCTGTTGGGACCCTCACCAGCTGAGGCAGCTGGGGGTCCAGACCCCCTGTGGCTGCTGACCCCACCTGGGCTCTGTGCAGACAATTGAAAACCTCACCCAAAACCTGCACACACACACAGTGAGCTTAGCAGGCTGCACTTGCGCAACATGTTATTGAGAGAAATGCTGGACAGTTTGATGGGTCTGGCAACAACATGATTCGCCATCAACAGAGCTGCCTGTATTTGTGCAAAGGGCAGGCAACCAGTGCCAGATACATTTGCATACACTCTCATACAGAACAAGAGCAACGTTCTTGAGCTTGAGGATCCAAGCAAAGGAGAGTGTAAATCACCTCTGCAGCATCATGCATTTCGGAAAGCTCAAACTCTACAGGACTCTGGCCCTTCTCCAAATCACTCAAGGCTTCCCTGAGTTCATCTGGGGACACGCTCTGCCTCACAGCCGCATCTGTCTCAGAAGCTGCTGCAGACGCTGATGACTCAGCCCGCTCCTGCTGCTGAAGCCGCTGTGCAGGTGCTGAGTCAACAGATGCTGACTGGACCTGCGCATCTCGTTGCGCAGCTGTTTGCTGAGCTTCTGATGGCGCTTTTGAGAATGCTGCAAAGACGTTATGGAGGGCACGGACGACTGCAGCATCCCTTGGGGATGCCCCATTGGCTGTAGAGGATTTCCCATTGTCCAGGGCACTTGGAAGGGTGAGGAGGGCGGTTCTGAATGCTGGAAGATGCCATAAGGACTGAATGATGACATTGAGGAAGCAGTTGTACTGGCCAAACATGTTGCTGAGGCCACACACCAGCTTCAGACGCCTCATGCCGTCATGTCTGTCCTCGTACACCAAGCCATGCCTCTTCACAATCTTGCACCTACCACCTAACCATGTCAACAAATTTGTGCTCAGGCGAACAAATGACTCTGCAGTACGGTCTCAGTCTATGGATTTCGGCACACAGAGAAGAAGAACATGCCAGTATCAAGCAGGCTTGAATGTTAGCACGCGCAGGCAAGGTTTTGCTGGCAAAACAGCCACATGCGCAGGTGGCTGTCTATGCTTGTGCGGGCTTGTGCAACATGGTCCTGGACAAGCTCAGTAATATAAGAAGTATTGTGACACACCTGTTGAGTGCTTATGAGGTGCAGACGTGAAGCTTGCTGCGCTGCTGTCCCTTGGAAGACTGCTGGATGTGCCTGCAGAAAGCACACTGTTTCTTAAAATGCTGACACCATCAAGAGTGAAAATACTGCTGTTCACTACGCAGTAATGAGATTGCTTTACAGCACAGTTGCATGCACAAATCTAGGTGTGAAATAACCACATTTTGCGCACAATATTTCCTGACAGAGCCAGACAGCCTTTGTGCTGAGCTCAGCTTGGGTGACACTCCTGACTTGTGTCTGTGATGCACACGAGTAACTAGGGAAATGGGTGTACATACCAGCTGCCGCATGAGATGCACGCCTTTCGCTGACCCCAGCATCCCTATTCAGGCTCCCAGCCGAGTCAGATCTGCTGTACTCTGCAACACCATCTTGAGTGGCAGCAGAAGCATTGCTAGTGCTGCTAGGAGCATGCACTGGCCTGCTCTCCCCTCTGGTGTTCATGCCTGAAGGGCTGTTGCCCCTGGGCCTGCCAGCTTCTTGACCAGCTCCTGTGACAGCCGCAACCTGAGACCAGCGCGTCTTTGAGCTGTCGCCCTGTGGGCCACTTGTGGATGCCTCTGGGGCATCAGCTGCAGCCCTGCCCCTGTCTGACTGTACCTGATCAGGTATGCTGGCCTGGGGGCTGTCAGCTGTGAGCGTGCTGGCATTGCTTGTCTGGCTGTCATTGGGTAACCTATGGGTGTGAATGGGCTGTGACGCGGGGGTGGGGGCTGTGTGGGGGTGTGGGGTAGATGGGGGTGCTATGGATGGTTCAGAGGAGGAGGAGGGTTGATGCCTGCTGAACACTGATGCAGCAGATGGCAGATCCTGAACAGCAAACACCCATGTTAAGACATTGGCAGTACCACTGAAATGGCAATTGACAGTTGCACATTTACTGGATGTTGTCTGGCATGCTTGCGCTGACAGGTTGAGGGTCCCTTGGGTCTTGACAGCATGATACCTACATGGGTTTTGCGGGAGCTCAGTCTACACCATAGTTGATGCTTCACAGCAGGTTGCTCAGCCAACGAGCCTAAGTAATCATCATTGCCCCTTTGCACATACAACACATGATCAACTGCTTTCCGTCGCTGCAGCTTACAAGTCTTTCACAGCACACATGTAATGTATGCAGCAGGTGGGCTGGGCGGTCAGTTGAGATGCCCTGAAAGACCAGTACAACGACCTGCACAGCAAGCGCTGACTGACTAACCTGTGGAAGCAGGGATGCCATAAAGCTTGGCACTGGACTGTGAAGATTGGATGCTGAGTCGTGCTGAGCTTCCATCATTGGGTGAGCCATGTGACCAGACAAGGAGATAGGCTCCAGCTGGCCTTGTGCTGACTCAGCAGGGCGCTGGGCTGCATCTGATGGAAAGGCTCTGGATCCTGTAGGCGTGCATAGCAGCACTCAACAGCTAGACTGACTAAGATCATGACCATAGGTGGTCATGACGCCGCAATGACAAATGTACTGCCAGATGTGAACTGACTAGGAGCGACTCCAGCATGGAACTCTGATGGTGATTGTGTCAATTTGTTCACTTGCGGTTGTGACAGAATCAAGAGCTCACCTGCAACATCAGAGCCTGGAAAGAAGGGTGCAGCAGATGCCATGACTGACCCTGACTGCAGCTGCCGAGGGCCTCTCTGAAGAAGAGCCTGGGGATGCTGTGCAGCAGGAGTGAACTGGGCAGACATGGGTGATGCGGGCTGTGGCATGCCACCGGGCACAAAGGGCAGGGCAGTTGCACGCAGAGTGCTGCTGCCCTTGCTGAGTGCATTGCCTAAAGAGGAGGCAGGCGAAAGGCCTGAGCCAGAGCTTGGCCTGATGTGACCATTGGGGAGGCTGCCAGTGGTCGAGGCTGTACGCTGTGGGGGTGCAAAGGAGGGTGCCCCCTGTGTGACCCCTGGTGACTGCATCTGTGGCTGAGTATGAAGCTGTGGGTGTGGCTGAGGCCCACTATGAGCTGAGCCAGTGGGGTTCTGGGAGTGTGGACTGGAGGTACTGATGGATGTCGACATCTGTCCCATACCTGGCATGTATGGGCTGGCTCCATAGGGCATGGTGCCTTGATGATGCATTGGGCCTGGTTTGGCCATGTTGGCTTGCATCATAGGCACATGATTCATCATGGAGGGACGCTGGTTCGGCATGACAGAGTATGGCATGCCATTCAGTGCTCTGTTCAGGGGCATGGACAGATTAGGAGGCATGCCATTAGGAGATGACATGTAATGGGGCATGCCATTGGGAGGCATCTGCCCATTGAAAGGCAGGTGGCTCATCGATGGGGGCCCTGAGGGTAAAGGCTGGCCCCTCTGCTGCTGAGGGGAGGTCAGCTGCTGGGGCAGGGCATCTTGGGAATCCTGATTAGGCATGGGGCGCTTCTGGCCAATGGAGGAGCTGCGGGACCCAGGCTGCTGGAAGTGGGCCTGTTGCATGCTTCTGCCTTGGCCTGGAGGGCCAGTGTGCATGCCCTGCCCTTGTGCCTCAGCGGCTGCCTGTGCACCAGCATGGCCCTGCATGTGTGGTGGAAGAACTGGACCCTGAAATTGCTGATGCCCTTGTCCTGGCGTAAATTGCATCTGAGACTTCTCAGGCTGACGCCGGGGAAGCTGCTGCAGCAGCTGCTGCTGAGGTGGGAATGTGCGCATTCTAGGTCCAGGCAGATTGGGTTGAAGTCCTGAAGGATGTTGATGCTGCTGAGGTCCAGCGTAACCATTGGGTAGCTGAGACCCGCCTGGGACACCCCCAGGGGCTGCTTTGGGCCTGAAAGAGGGTGCTTGCTGAAGAGGTGCAGAGGCTTGTGAGGGCAGCTGTGGAGCATCAGCCTCAGAAACAGGGTCACTGAGAGAAGCCTGATGTGGCATGGGTACAGACTGCATGACATGAGGTTGGCGGATTGCCTGAGGCTGCTGACTAGGCTGCTGTGCATGCTGGGCTGCCTGCATCAAGGCGGGGACTGCCAGTGGGCTGTGTGACGCTGACTGAGGGGTCACAGGACCGTTAGCATGAGACGTCTCTGCGCTTGCAGGATGCAAGGTCAGGTGAGGAGCTGCAGATGACTGAGCTGATGGTTCTGCACGCAACTTCAGGGTGTCATTGCCCTGAGGCAGCAACGCCTTTGCAGCATCAGATGGTTCAGCAGCAGGTGGCGCAATGGCAGCTGAAGCATGCCGTGCCAGCAAGCTGCCTGCATGGGTCACTGAGCTATGACCCAAGTCAGTATGCCCTTCAGCAGGTACAACTTCAGCCGGGGCCTCTGATGCAAAAGGAGTGGAGGCAGAAGGGGAGCTTCCCGCTGTAGCTGTGGGCTCTGCCTCTAGGGGCAAAGGACTGGTAGGGGAGCTGTCAGCAGGCGGCAGTGTTGGTTTCACAGCTGCTGGCTTGGCATCTGCCGCAGCAGCTTCTGTGGTGACTAATGGTGTAGCGCAGGGGGCACTGGGAGGCTCTGCAGCAATCTCAATGCGCCCATCGGCGCCTCTGCTAGCGCTGACAGTGCTGTTGGCACTTGACTGGCGGGTGGCAGGCAAAGGGCGGCTTGCTTCCTTGCTAGGGTGGCCCCTGTCCATGCGGCGGTTGCGACCCATGTCTCTGTTGAAACGGCGAGGGCCAAATCTGTCCTGGTCTGAGCGTTCCGTGCTGCCGTCTCTGTGGGGAAGACCACCTTGTCCGAGGAACCTGTCACGGCCTTCTGCGCTTGAGCCCCTGTTGAGCATGCCATCACTTCTGTCACGGCTGCCACCGCGTTGATTGACTCCTCTGGTGCGTTGCCTGCAGAAGGACAGGAAGAACTGCCAGGTGTTCTGTGAATAGCTGAAACAGTGGCCTGATAGCCGACACTATGCAGTGATGCTAATCAGACACTATCACATGCACAAGCAGCCCAAGATGTGACTCAGCTTGTGGCAAACCCCCCTTGCAGGGCGACATACAGCCAGTAGCATACCCACAAACTGAAAGCCTATATAAAGTAGATAAAGTCAACCATGCGAAGCCGGTCCTGAGCTTGATGCTCCATTTGGCTGAGCACAGCGTCCTGTGAGCTGCCAACCAGCAGCAGAGGTAATGCAGTCAATGCAAGTCTGCCACATTGCTGCTACAGGCCTTGCAAATCTGCGTCGAGGAATGCAGCAGCAGGCAAATGTACCTAAAACTGTCATCAGCTTGCTGGTCTGGAATGCGCGGACCGAAGCGATTATGCACTCCAGCGCGTCCGTTTGCGGCTGATGGCCGTCGCTCATGTTGACGTCTGAAGCCATCACTGTCTGTTGCAGCGGACCCATTGGGCAGGTGGAAGCCATTGGCCATGGGGGAGCTGGCAGCTGCAGAGTCATTGTCCTTGACGCTGCTGGGCTTGGGATGAGGGATGTCAACAGGGCTGGTGTCAGAGGCATCGTCGGCAGGGGTGGCAGAAGATGGAGTGGTGTCATCTGTGCCATCCTGCAGATGCGTCAACAAAAGTCAGCAGCCTGCAGTCTGCAGTTGATGCTGAGAATGCTAGTGGACACATTGCAGCATGATCGAGCAGAAACACACAGGGTATGTGGGGTGTCAGGGTATTATGATGCCGATTTGACGTAGTGCCCAGGAATCACATATGTGTATGTGTTCTCCATGCAAACTTGTTCCTGCCATGAGCATGCTTTGCATCAACACCACAAAGGGCCAATGCAAATGAACAAGGAAACAAGTTTGCTCAAGACTCGTTCTCAGGGACGGTTATAGCTCGTATGTGGGCAAGACTGACCTCAGAATGGCCCTTGAGCTCTTCCTGTTCAGCCACTTCAGCCTTGAGCTTCTCCACCAGCTGCTGCTGGTCCATGCGCTGGCGCCAGTACCCATCCTCTTCGCTCAGCAGCTCCTGCCTGCGGGCTTCCATCAGCTCTTCTTCAGCACGCTTCAGCTCTTCACGCTTCATGGCAGCTGCTTCCCTGCAGCACATGTCACAATGACAATCTGTCAAATAGATTAGGCAAGCTAAATGTGGTCAAGCAAAGTATACAGGACGGCTGACTCGGTCATGCGACATGTTGTCGGACAGCAGCATTTCATGGCGATATGTATGACAAGATAAAGACTGCAGGTCCAGCAAGCACACCAGCTTTGTCAAGAATCTGAAGCACTACTCCGATCCCTCCTTGCATCAATGCATGCATCCTGTTTTGGTGGTAAGGTACTTGCTGGTGCAGTCAGAGTGTGACAACAGCATTGATAATGCATTATGTGCTGCAGTCACTGCATGACAAGATAGACACGCACAAAAGGTTGCTTAAGCTCCATGGTGTGGTCATAGGATAAGCACAGCAACACAAGAATGGACAAGGGAACAAGCTTGAAGTAGGCAAGGATGTACCTAGCAGCTAGACTCTGCTCTTCCTGCTGGCGCTGTTGCTCTTCAGTGCGTTCACGAGCTTCCCTTTCAGCTGCTTCCTTCTCGGCAGCAATCTTCTCCTTCTCACTGCGGACCTTGTCCTTGGCCTTCTGCTTCTGCTTCAGCTTGCGTTCCCTCTCAGTGCGCTCTTTCTCCAGCTTCTCTTCCTGCACATCACGAATCTGGTCTTGGCAAACAAGTCACTGATAAGCTCTTGTTGTACAGTGTCCCCAACCTAGTGGAACAACAGTTCCTTGACTTTGTCTGAGTTTTGCTTTGTTCAGATTGAGCAGAGATGAGCATATGCCACATTCAGGCTAGCCTGTGAGTTTGTTTTGCACTGCGTGAGGTCAATCGTGCTCTGCTGCTGCATGTTCAGTTTCATTTGAATACCTTCAGCATGCAATGCTAGTGCATGAAGTGCTGGTGAGGTTCGGTTGTACTGCACACTTGGGTTTGAGATCTATGGTAAATATATCATGATGACAGACTGTTTGTGGCGGCCCTTGAACTCACACAACACGCATTCCCGGATGGCTTACCTCCATTTTGATGATGTCCTCCTCAGCTTGGGCAGCCTTTTGCCTGGCAAAGTCCTGTGCCTTGGCGTCCAGTCGCTCTTGAAGCAGTGGCAGTGCAAGCTGGGCACCAATGGCTGCTCCAGGGTCATCGCAGGCCACATTGATGAGCTGGGCTTCTAGGTGGTGCAGCACTGCTCGCCCATCTTCTAGGCGTTTCTCTGTCTGCTTCAGCTGAGACTGGACCCACTGGAAGAACTTGCGGTCATCCTCATCGCCATACAGCTGGCGTCTTACGTCCTAATGAACACAAATAAGCTGCGTGAATACGCGATTCACTCGACAAATTAAATCGTCTGTGGGGCATGCACCCAGATTCAGAGGAAAGTATGGCATGAGCTGGGACACTACACTGCAATCATCATTTGAAATCTGTTCATGAAGCATCATGGCTTGCATGACCAAACAATGCACTACGGGCAAACTGCTGAAGCAAGCTGATTACCTTACTGAAGTGCTGCCTGAGCTTAGCAATGCCCTGGCGGTGGGCCGTCAGGTCCCGGGCACGGCTGGTCAGAGCCCTGGCAGTGGCCACAGCTGCTGATGGCACCTCTTCTTCTGGGGGAAAACCATCCTCATCAGGAGAGGCTGGTCTGCTTTCGGCTTCCTCAATGGCTGCCAAGGGCCCCAGCTCCTTGAGGCCGTCCTCAAACTTGTTGATCAGGTTCAGGACTGTCTGAGCCCAGCCTTGCAACTGCTTGATCTCCTGCTCACGGTGGACCATCTCATGCTCTGTGCGCTGCCGCTTGTCATAAATGCCCTGGGAAACATCAGACTAGCAGTTCAAACAAGGTTCAGTGGACATCCAGCTGAGCATGGTTCAGTGCAGAGCACAGCAAATATGGCAGGCTCATGTCTCTTCTCTCAGGAAAACACAAACTGGATGCAGTAGGTGTATATGAGATACACCTACTGCATCCAGTTTGTGTTTTCCTGAGAGAAGAGACATCTGCCTTTGTGAAATACGTTCTACACAATGTACAGCATAGTAGTGGTGTCAGTAAGATGATGTGCACCGAGACTGCCATCGGCTGGAGAAAATGGTCATTACAGCACATGTACAACAGTGGCCACAACATTACAGCCCTGAATATCACCTGCAAGCGGGCGCCATGCTCTCTGAAGGCTGTCTGGACCTCCAGCTGCTCTTCGATGGCAGCGTCAGCCAGCTGAGCACGATGCCGCTCCATCTCTGCTGCTGTACGGAAGGTGCCTTCCAAGCCACGCGGCTGATTCTTGACCTCCTCCAGCTCCCGCTTCAGACGGTCAAACTCTGGCTCACCCTGCATACTCACAGGCTTGATGTAAAGCGTGGCCAATCACAGGCTGTTGTGTGCTGCAGGATCATCAAGACTCATCATGTGCATGCATGGACTTGCAACCTACACATATGCACCTCAACTCTGACGTGGTTCTGCCAACAGCTTAGAAGGGGATCCAAAAGATCACAGCCCAAAAAGCATATGCATTGAAAAGATTCTTGCCAACATTCATCAAACGCCATAGCACAGCATTGGCAGCTCCAGAAGAGGAGTACACAATGCAAGCAACATGGCCACGTGAGAGTCACAGATACTGACCTGCCGCAGCTGGGTCTTGAGACTTCTGAGGCGGCGCTCCCCTGTGATGTGCTCAAAGTAAAGGGCATTCAGCTTAGCCCTGGTGAGCAGGTGCTCGCGCTTGAGCAGAGCTATGATGGCATGGTCTGGCAGCTCAGCAGACTCGTTCACAAACGAATCTTCCTGGCCGTCCATTGCCATCAAGGCATGGCGAGGAATGCCAGCTCTGCCAGCGTCAGGCCTGCATGAGCAAAGCAGCAAGTCAGCAGCAGCAGCAGCAAAGGCCTGTGGCTGAAACAAATGCAGACTGCTGCGGAGTTCATGCATTGCTCAATGAGGACAATGAGGAATGAAAAGGAATGAAGAGTGCCAGCTTGACTTGAAGGCTGCAGCTACTGCAGAGATAACAGGTTCTTGGTCTCTTGATGGTCTCTCGATCAACTGTGAAGACCAATGAATGTGTTGCCAATGCAAATATGCTACTCCAACAGCAGCCTAGTCCAATTAGCTGGAGAAGCCTTTCAGGACCAAAGACTTGGACAGAGTGAGATGCTCTACCTAATATCGTACTGAGTAGCAAGCTCTGCTGCTTCTCTTCTGCTCTTGAGCATGTCATTGAGCAGCTCCTTGGCAGTCTTGGCTCTTGCTTCCCAGGACAGCATGTCTTGCAAAGCAGTCAGCAGCTGATCGTGTGCCTGGTGTACTGTAGGAGGCTGCATGCCTGCACTCACACAGCCCAGGACTAGTCTATGCAAATGCCCCTAGGACCAGATTCCCAAGGATCCCAAAGGATCCTGTAAGATGCTTCTGCAGCTGGCCACTGCCAGTGACAATGGAATAACTGGACTTGCGCATAGCTTTAGATAGCAAACATAGCATTGCACCAGAAGCACCAGGACAGGCACAATGTCAAGAGTGCAGGCAGCAAGCCCTACTGACGCAAGCCCTACAGACCAAGGTCAGCAATGACTGACCTAGAGCTCGCTTGGCTCCATCCCGGGCCTTCTCAGCAGTGGAGACGATGGTGCCATACACCCACTCCAGGACCAGGCCCATGCGGTTGGGGTCCTCCCCCTCATGCACCTTCCTGGGGTGCCCATCGTCACCCAGCAGCCGTTCCTGCACATCCAGCTGACACATGTGAGGTATGATGCCTTCGTGTTGACGCTGTTCGTGAAAAGATTCAATCAACAAACAAAGCATGCAGATCATCAACTGCAGGCTGCGAAATTGCAGATACATGGGCAGGTGTCACAGGTTGCTACTTTGCTCTCAAGCATTTTGAGTAGCAAGTCAAGACTGCTGCTGCTGGCTAACAGACTTGTATACTGCACTGCCTAACAGAGGACCTTCTGAAGAATAGCCCATTGCAACAGGTACTCATACTGATGAGCTGCAGAGGAGTGTTGCTGGGAACATTTTCATGGATCTGAACAGATTGGTAACTCTGCTTGCATGAGGCAATCACAAGTGCTACCTGTATCCTTGTTTATAAACTTTATAGACTTTCCAGGATGCAATGTAGCATTCATGATTGCTGCAAAAAGCAGAATGACACCAATACGTTCAGATCTACCAAGCTGTCCTGCAAGCAGGTACATGCCTGAAGGTGTTGAAGCCATTTGACATTGACCACCAGCTTGTTGCGGTCTTCAGTGAGCGTGAACAGGTCCACATCCCCAATGCCCTCCTCTTCTTCCTACAAGGGACTTACCAGCTGTCATTTCCAACACACAACATGAATATAGACTGTGATGATACTTGCAGTCAAAGGCGTCACACAACACTTCTCTGCCAGGTGTAGACATGCAAAGCAAGCAGAGACACAAAACACAGACAGTCAGCACTTACATAAAGCAAGATCAAGCCACACCGTGAGATGTGGGCAGCCAGTACTAAGAGGAAACCTCGGCTTCACAAAATGAAGAATCTATGCATGCAACATCAGTGATATGAGACATAAGCTGCATGTCTGGCAGAGCAAGCATGCTACCTCTTCTTCAGCCTCCTTGGGCTCGGCTCTTGTCTTGGAGCTGAAGCCGTCAACCTTCTCAGTGAGCCACTCACAGATCCTGGACACCTCCATGCTAGGCAGCTTCTCCAGGTCATCAAAGAACAGCTCTGTGCGTGTGCTCTCACGCATCTGCTCTGGCAGCATCTCACACACAAAGTGGGTCACTGGGTACAGCACAGCGTTGTACCTGCAGCAGCCGTGCAACACTCACTGTAACGGCAGCGCCAACCAGTCACGTCGACAAGCTCTGTGATGTGAGCCTTAGAGTGTATTGTTGTATCTCTTTTGATACCAGAGCTTGCACGTCCCACACCGGAGCTTTCACTTCCCAAACCAGAGCTTTCACTTCCCATGCAGATCAGACATAGCCAACTGGTGACGGCAGAACAAATCTATGCACTCAGTAAGCACTTGCTGTCAAGCTGTAGTGGACTGAAGCGTCCTGGGGAGTGCAAACAATATATGAAGGAGTATATCGATGTCTGTCAGGGCTTACAAGTACTCATGCTCCTTCTCAAGCGCTTCAAGGATGATGGTGATGAGCTCAATGTTGCTGTCCCTAATCTGGTCAGGCACTTGGTCAGTGGAACTGCTCCTATCCCGCCGGCCAATGCGCCTGGTTTGCTGAGTCTGCATGTTGTCCTGCAGCTGCCTATTGGTTGCATGTACCTTCTGCAGCAGCTCAGCCCTGCAGCACCACTCAAGCCAGCTCGAGATCAAACGTCTTGCTGCCCATTGCACACATGTATGTGATGGCAAACGATAGGTGTAAGGATGATAGCTACTATACTGCGATGTGTCACTACATGCCATGGTGAGAAATGGTTTGACACAGATGATGGCTGCAACAGCATCAGATGCAGCCAAGAGCACAAAGATTGTTGAATGGCTGAGATGCCGGCAGTTTGAGGGTGAAAATGCGCTCACATGCGTTCTCGCAGAGCCAGCTCAGCTGGCTTCTCAACAGGCTTGCCCTCGTCTCTGGGCAGCAGTTTGCGCAGCTCCGGATCAATGCGCTGCTCCTCAGCGTATGTTCTGCATCACAGCACCACGGCATGAATGCGATGCACAGCAAGCACAATCAACCATATATAGCTTTGGTGCGACACTGACAGCCAGCACTGGGAAACACATCCATAGTCAACAATACATTAGTGATGCAAAACCCAGATGCTGTGTACTGAGTTTGCAAGGACTTTGTCATATGCCCTGCTCTGTGTCACAGCTGCACTGGACAAAGAATCAAAGGGGAAAGAGTACCTGAAGGAGTCAGCATCAAAGAACTCGTGCTCCTCTGGAGGCCACTGCCACAACTTCCAGGTGGACTTCTCTAGCAGCCGCCTGGTGCCTTCCTCAAAGATTTCATCTAGGCCTGGTTCCAAGCTGACAGTAATGGTGGTGCCATCATTCAGCTCAGCAGCTTCCTGAGCCTCAAGAGCTGCAGCATTGCATGATCACAGTGTGAAGCAAGGCTGGAGTTCCTATGACTATAGAACTGCCAGATTGCCTTGAGGTGAGGCCAGAGAATCAAATAATATAGGACATCAACACAGGAACATAGGTGGTTGAAGTTGAGAAGCTTGCTCACATGCTGATACACACAGCCAACAAAACCAGCAGGCAGCACAGAGCTGCATGTTGCGTATTCAGATGCAACCAGTATGATGCACAACAAATCCATAACACAATGTCTGACCTGCTTGCTTCTTAGCCTTGTCTGCAAGGTCAATGGCTCTGAGCCTCAGATCATTCAAGTCTACACTGAGCAACTCAACCCTGTCTTCATCCGGGATGGTTTCCCAACAGGGCTTGACATTTAGCACCCTCTCTTGTGGCAATAGCTGCAGCTGTGCTTCCTTGTTTGCATCCAGCTGCAGTGTAGAACAACCATGAAGATGAATGACTGTTATGAAAGTGGACAAGCTGCCAACAGCAAGTGAGGAAACTACACTCTCAGGTATGCCAGCTGACCTGAGTCTGTGGCTTCTTAGGTTCCTTGGTCTTCCCTTCAGTCTTCTTGCTGCTCTTGCTTTTGCTACCGGCTTTGCCCTTTCTGGGAAGACCCATGCTGATGCCAAATGTCTGGTTCCAAAAACAAGATGGATGAATATGGTGCTGTGCAAGGGATGCAGTTCACTGCTAAGTTGTCAAGGCAACTTGTGATGAAAGCTGCCTGGAGTGAGTGTAAAAAAAGATGGGGAAACTGTGCTGTTGTTGCTGAAAGCAAGCTGCCTCTATGAGGCCCCGCTGTGAAAGTTCACATGTCCATTGTGCTGTTGCTCAGCACTGAGCTGTTGACATGCTTCTTTCCTGCACTAGAAGACAGCGCTGTTAGGCACACACAATAGCCCCTGCATTGCATGCCTGCCTCTTGTGCATGCAACCACAAAAACTATGTCTTTTGCAGCAGTGCCTCTGTGAGCTAGAACAGAAGGCAGGTTAACAACGAGTGCCTATCCAGACGTTATGCGCAACTTTCTGAAACAGATTGACTAGGCCAGACAGGCTTATAGGACAGCTCCACCCCTATAAATGGAGGGTAAAGCTGAGTTTGAGCATGCATGTCTGATGCTTTGGTGCAGTGGCGCTGAGCTACTCTGCATGCAACAGCTATTATCGCGGTATTGCACAGAGCCATAGCGTTCAAATGTCGTCGGTTGTGAGCAAGTGTCCTTGACTAACTAATGCAGCGTGCTACAACACCCACAGCAAGCCTGCAGCTAGATGATCCTCAAACGCAACTTACAGGCAACATCACATAGGCATACTGAGACACAACTCTGACTTTCGAAATATTCGGTACCTCTATCCTAGTCTAGAAGGATAAGCAGACTACATGAAGGCCGCCAGAGGCACAGTGCAAACAAAGCGGAGCGTCGGTATCTAAAAGCATTACCTGATCAGCGCTGGCTTTGTCAAATACCGCGATGGTCCTAGGCAAGAAGGCCGCCGTTGCACTCTACACTGGCTATGTCCCTATCTAACCGCAGGCGTACTGCGCTCAATGCTCAAAGCCTCAGAGGTAGCTCAATACGTAGGCTGTGGCACGACGACTGACACGGCCCTTCTCTGCCCGCTTTCTGGAAGAACGTCCAGAAAGGACAGTCAGCGCGGTGCTGAGATTGCTTCAATGCGATACTGAGTATGCCCTGTACACGCAGTGAACGCACCCTTCTTGGTCCGCACGCACACATGTGATCTAGGACAGCGAGGTAGAGTCCTGACGGTGTAATTTAGCGTGCCATACAGAGACTTCTGGCTTGAGACTCATGTCAATCCGGCCCTCAAGACAGCTTGCTAGATGTAGTCCTGTTTCAACTGCGGCACACAGTACATTGTGTATGCACACGGCCCCTGAAAGTACACTCCGTCCAAGTCCAGGCTATGCGTTTTGCTTCTTCAGCTCATGCAGTGACAAAGCTGTTGGCACAAAGCAAGGCCTGCGAAATCTGTTCACATGTGATGCTAACCACGCTTGTCTGAAATTTGAGCCACAAAGCGTACAGTTGGCAGTAAGTTTATGATAGCTCACAGCTACACAACACCATTAGCTGTGCTGTTTCACCTTTCACACAGCGAAACCCAGCATATAAGCAGAAGAAAACACCGTGCTGCTCAGTGGTGTCGAAAGCACTGCCTGACTTAAGAATGCAAAGCTAATTTCTGAAGGCAAGCTTTATATTGAGATAATGATTGTCGATGACAACAAAACAAGGAGGTAAGAGTGGTGCACATCCAGCAAAAGAGCAGCATCACATCAAAAGCTGTATCCCAGGAACACATCACTTTCAACAACATGATTGAGCGTGAACAGAAAAAACTCTACAAATTTAGGGGCAGCCTTTGATAGATGGCTGCATGGATATGCACTTATGGGCCAGACCCAACTGTAATCACAGCTGTACACAGCAAAATCAAGCTGGAGTGTAAACTCTTATGTTTACAAATCTACTGTTGGCAAATTTGGTCATAGTGGACACAGCAGATAGCTCCACAACACCCCTCTGCCGTCGACTTGCTTGTGAGATTCAATCACAACTTACACTGTGGCTGCATGTAGCAAGCTGACAATTGTACTGCTGCAGCCTTGTGCAAACTGAAGTATACAAAGGGAGGACATCAGACACCAAGGTGTTGCAATCACACTCACAATGGTCTGCTTTGATATCAATTGCAGCTGCTCAGAGCAAACCAGCAGCGTCAGCAGACAGCCTCATGTCAACAGGACATTACCAACACGGTGACGGCATTTCAACAAGACTTGGCATGCGGCAGCACGTCTGTGCACACACTCTGCACACAATCTGATGCAGTCTAGAACAGATCTGACAGCCATAGGCAGCAAATCTGGCTCAACATTTGACAACAGACAGGACAAAACCAGCAGTCATGGCCAGTTTGCGCCAATATGACAGCTGCATGTTTGAACGCCGCTGGGAGATCTGCCAGCACTTGACACCAAAAGACCAGATGTCATTAGATAGGCCTGCAGCAGCAAAAGGGCTACAACATGCAGACTACTCGATGCAAAATAGTCAAATGTGATAACGCATGTCACAACAAACACACTCTACAACATGAATGGATGCTGAAAGCGCGGTATGGGGATTGCAATCAGCATAATTGTCGACGAAAATTGGTCCTCAGCTTCCCAATACCATGGGTCGCATGACAAATGTATGGCAGATGCAGCAGCCACTGCTTACAACCGCAAACACGCTGCTCCGCTGTATTCTCAGACCTCAGGTAACGAGGAAGATGCTTACAGCATAGGTTGCACATCAGCTCCACAGCTTGCGCAGACCTAGGACAATGCCACAAACAGCGCCTGCTGCATAGTAGGCATGCCCAATGATGCTTCTGCATTGTGCACAGAGCCCTGCAACCCTGTAAACAGCACTTCCACCGTGTCAGTGCACTTTGACAGTAGCAGGAAACAAGGCCTGCGTGACAATGTGCCTGCAGATGGTATGCATGTTTCATGTCCCAGAAACTTGTGTGTTTAAGGTGCACCATCTTGTGAACAGGCACGCATGCCTTCCAACAAATCCCCACCAGTGCGGATATCAGCATAGTTTGTGCTTGCATGGCGCAACCTTTGACAAATGACGTCACAACTCATCATGCAGCGTTATTGCAATGACAGTGTCCACTCACTTTTCAGGAGGCTGCTGAATGGAGATGAGGTCAGACTTGGGTAGGGGGCAAGGGTCCTCTGGCATCAACACACCAAGCGTGCATGGTGGCTGGCGGTCATCACTGCTGCTGCTCTTCCACAAGGCAGTCCTCCTGACAGCATTGTGTCACAGGAGGATGGACGCTGGAAGCCATAAGCTGTGCTGATGACTCAGCATTAATGCACAAGGGCTGCCTGTTGGACTCCCTGGATGGAAGTATCAGGCCAAGTGGCTGATGAGGAAGGCGCTGCAGCAGCACTGACGGGTCAAGTGTTTGCGGCAGTGGCTGCTCAAACGATTATGGGGGAGCAGCATGGAGTGATGCATTCGCTGCAGTGATGGTTGAGAAGCTGGCTGAGAAGGCGGCTCAGGCTGCTGTGCAGGTACTTGCTCAGTTGACTGTTCAGCACCATCATCATCATCATCAACCTCATCATCACCAGCATCATCAACACGCCAAGATATCTTGCCATCTGCCGACAGACATTACAGTTTGAGTTTCAGATCTGAAACATGGCAGCTCAGTATGATTCACTGCAGGGAAGACTTTTTTTCCAGCAAGCATTGTATTGATGTCCAAAGAGACAAAGGGGTATGAAAGTTGCATGATGTAAGCTGTATGGCAGTGTCAAACGACATACAAGGACTGGGCCTCTCACCTACAACCACATGTGAGCTTGAACCCCAGGACATGGGGAGGCCTGCCTTCATCTTGTCAAAGGTGGCTCTGAGATAGGCGTGGCATGCAGCATCATGCAGAAGACGCTTCTCTAGCTTGAATTGGAACAGCAAGCGGAAGAAGTCGGCAGCAGCATCTGGGGTGGTGCTGCACTCTTTGACCCTGTCAATGAGTGGGTGTTCGACTGGCCTGCCTTCGTGCATGGCTACCTCATTAGCATCCTCCTGCACAGTCGCATATGTGTTGGTACAATAATGTCAACCAAGGGCGGAACATACGTCAAGGCATACACAGTCCTATCACATTGATGTACAGCAAAAAGGAAAAAACTTTGAAGGCCTTTTCCAGCACTATGATATGCATATATGTCTGCTCATGAGCAGGCTCTGTCCCTATGCAGTTCCTGTACAGGTTCCCTGTCAGGCTTACACACCAGTAATGCATGCACTTGCAGGTGTGGACATACCCTGTGCAAGCTGTGCATGCATCAGCAATCACAAGACAGCATGTGCATCAACACAACCAGTTTGCGAGTTAAGACACGTATATCTTCAAAAGCACAGATTTGTTGAGAATCAGTCTTACCCAAAGTTCATGGCATTCAATGACGCTCTCATATTCCTCCCAGGCAAGGTACAGCTCCTCTGCGAAACCAGCAGGAGCAGATGTGACAGGTTTGTGATCAGGCAGGAAAGGCAGGTCTCCAGTCAGCATCTGGTAGCAGACGCAGCCAAAGCTCCAGATGTCAGCTGCTGGTCCATTGATCATGACAAACTCTTCATTGTCTCCAGCGCCCTCCCTCTGACGCTGAAGAGAACGCAGCAACTCTGAGGGCGCATAAGGAGTGGTGGCACCTGTTGGCTTGACATCTCTCGTGCAGACATCAACGTACAGCTTGTCTGCAGGCAGCCCAATTGATGTTTGACCACAGAGCGCAGATGGCACATGCAGTCATTTTGCTGACATGCTGTCGAGCAATGCAACACATAGCCAGGATGCTCTTTGTATGACAGTGACATTGGTCAGTAATGCATAGCCAAGAGCACGAGGGCTGGCAGACATGATGGACTGCAGCCCTGCAGCACTGGTTGTGGCGATGCAAACTTACCCTTATTGAAAATCTGGGCAAAACCAAAGTCTATTCGTCTCAAGACATCCCAGCCATTGCTCCTGTCATCTTGCAGCATCACATTCGTGATAGTTAGGTCCAGGTGACACATGCTGGCTGTCATGTGCAGTTCCTCCAGTGTTTGCATGTTCAGTTGAAATACATTTGTCAGAGAGCAGAAAAGCAGCATGAAATGTACAGAAGGAGGCCACTTACTTCTAGGAGCTGCACAGCAACTTCCAGCACTTGCTGCTCCCAGGTCTCCTGAGTGTATGTGTGTCTTGAACACATATGCTTGCTCAGAGTCTGCCCACGCACCAACCTGCACTGATGATGGTCTTGATGACGTATGCGTGCAGGTAAAGGCGCTAGCGTGTACAGTGCACAGCTTCAATACAGGTTGTGAAACAGCAAGCACAGCAACCCACGCGTACTCGAGGATGAGGCAGATGTCGTCTGCTGTTTTAGCTGGCTGTACGTATTTGATGACACGAGGTACTTTGTACACTTCGGCTCTCCCCAGAGCGCACATTTCGTTGTAGAAAAGGTCTCCATACTCCAGTGTACGTGACTTTGACATCTTCTTGACGGCAAAGACACCTCTGGATTCCTTTTCTAAGTACCTGCTGCGCCGATGGTGTATGAGCTGGTGTCAATGAGGTACACTTATAAGATCACCAGACGCTCTCACCTCTCCACGGTAGTGAAGCAACCGCCTTTGCCCAGGCTCCAAGAATGGTCTTGTACGTCAGGAAAGTAGATCCTGTCAGGGGAGTACAGAAGCACGTTCATGTTGATTGCCTGATTGTCTACAGCTTTATGCAGTTCACACAAAAGCTATCTGGGTGAAGAGGCAAGTGAGGACAATCGCACAGCACCTTACCGATCGTATAGTAACGACTTACGCAGTGTGTGAGTGTAAGACAGTGTACGACAGAGTGGCGTACGCCTTGGGCCAAGACTCTTGGCCCTGTCTAATAGGCTGGTAGCGACAACGGCGCAACAACGCCGACGCCGCTGGACATTGTTCATTGGACAGGGGCACCGCCCGTCGACTTTTGCATGCGGCTTTCAGATTGCGGAAAGGCCTGCAGGTGAAGAGGAATATGAGATCAGCAAGGACGTACACAGACGAGTCTGCAGAATCTTGAGGTAGACCTCAATAGCATCAGCCGCAAGTGTGGCCTCTAGACTGCATTCTCTCTCCCTGAGGCACTTTGGTGCATGCAGGTCGATCTCCCATACCTCTCCACTGCGCAAAAGGAGCTCCTGATCACGTGGCAGGAAAACTCCGAGGACCTTCTCAGCCGACAGGTTGCTGCAAAGAATGATGGACTTTTTATTTTGCTTACTGCAATATCTGCATTTCGTGCATGCGTGGTACACTGGCAGCGGCTTCATAACGTCCTGTCTATACA
>JAABUP010001568.1_pt1 | contig 47819 bp, 66 predicted proteins | sample 5559201 | NCBI WGS metagenome assembly JAABUP01 (sample SAMN10711887, study PRJNA513373) | rock metagenome | isolation source: Antarctica rocks | place: Antarctica
AGCGCGAGGAACATTAGTACGCGAGGATCATTAGTACGAGTACGGTAGTATAAGTTCCATGTTTCACAAACGTTAGCACATACAGCAGCTTTGATTTAGCACACAAGATGCCAGTCAGAGATGCAGATTGCCACTTCACCTAACAGTTCATCCGTCATGATGCCGATGCATGATTGTGCGTCGTTCATGCTGTAATATTACATTAACGGTTTGCACGCAGACATGGCATAACGAGCACAACTTAGCTTTGTGCAGTAGGGTAAGTGCAATCCAGACAAGATTCAAGAGCAGTGGATGTACATGGCAAAACTTGCATGCAGTTGGTTTGACTCACGAAGTCAGAAGGTCAAAGTGAAGTTGACGGTGCAGATTCCTCAGGCTCCTGGGCTGGAACCGTTCAGCTTGAGGAACCAACTCGCAGGCGACATGATCTGTCTGAGCTTGGCAACATGGCCAGGAGGCACCTGAGGTCTCGCACGACACAATGAAGTCAAGCGTATCGTCGCGCTGCTTGGCAGGATGAGCTCCTTCCTGCTATAAAGCTGATCGAAAGCAAGTTAACCCCTCGATGCGGGTACATTTGAGCTGCTTTGGTCTTTTACCTACCGCCAGCTCACGACGCCCAGTCAAACGGTACAACTTGCTGGTCCCTGATATCTTCCCTAGAACAGAACCTCCTTTTCAAGACAAGGTCGACAGCTCCATCGACAGGAAAATTAAAAAGCTTGCTGACTATTTGGACAAAAATCCACATCGTGGACCTAAGGTATAGGCTAAATGCAGTTTGACGAGCTGTTGCATCGGTCAGGGACACTAAGGTGCCACCACACAGGATTTGCTCTCTGGAAAAAGTAGCAACTCTCTTGCACCAGGTGTCAAGGCGACTGGCAAGGAAGATCCAGAAGGAGCTTAGAACACAACGCTTTGGCTATGTCAAGCTTGCTGTACGCGCTTACATGCACTTGCTGGAGGCCTTGAAAAATGATGATAGCAGCTTGTTTGCCAAGGAGATAGTGGTACAGCCAGTGGTATGTGCATGATGTGATTTTGATACAGCAGAATAGTTGCAGCATGCACCTGCACTGCACATACAGCCACATGTACACATGAGCAAGATGAAAGGCATGTCTGTTTGCAGGACAAGCATGTTGATGCTTTCACAGACAAGGTGGGAGGGTACCTCAACAGTGTTGTAGGATTGCTTCTTCGACATAACAAGGCTGAGATACGCACTCTGGGTGCACGCCTGTTAGCACAGTTTGAGAAAGTCCAGGTCAGCTTGCATGAGCTCATAGCAGTTTATACACTATGGGATAATGAGTTGCTGTGTATTGCAAGCTGCTCAAGTCAGAAGCTGAGCTTGCATGATTGTATACAGTACTCACACATCAAGCACCATACAAACAAGATATTTGTGCACAGGTGGACTCAGATTATGTTGATCAGCTGGAGCACTTTGTCCCTTTGGTATGTGCCAACTGTGAAGTGCACCCCTTGGGGCTATACGAACCAGCCCCAGAACATGTCCGGGTCCTCAACATTGTCTGCATGCAAGCCCTCCGCCAGCATCTTGCGCTGGCTCATCGTGTTTCATTCACATCTCACCATCTAGAGAGCATGATGAAAGTCACTCTCAACACACTAGCTCAGCCCATGTCAGCTGCGGAGGCAGCCGAGGATACAGACAGCGGCATGGACAGCTTGCGCCCCCTTGACCCCCCCTTCCAGCGGTCTTTAGGCCAGCAGCCACTCACAGATGCAGCAGCAGGCACTGCAGGCAACGGTCCTGCTGTAGCATCCACAGACAGACAGACATCTATGAATGGCCCTACAGCGCGCGTGACCACCAGCTCACGGCCGTCTGCCTTGCATCATGCCAGCAGCACATCCACAGATGCTAAGCTTCAGCACAAGCACCTGCCGGAAGACAGGCATGTGCAGATCGTGGAGGCTACTAGCACAAACGGGAGCCTGGACCCCGCATTCAGCCAGGCTCACAACAGCAGCATGGAGCAGCACAACAACCATCACAACGGCGTGGATCTGCTGAGCAGCTTAGCTACATGGATGGAGAATGCACGTCACAGAGTGGGTCATCTGCAGTCTGAGGATGGAACTGAGAGGCCCTTTGACAAGACCACAGACAACAGGGGTGGCTCAGAGTCAACATCTGAGGCTACCAACATGCCGCGTGACAGCATATCATCCAACCCAGCACTGCATCAGAACAGCTTAACGCTGAGTCAGGGCAGTGCACCTAATCTGGCAAGCACCCAAGGAAGGGCAGGGGAAGTTCCCAGGACTTCACTGGAAAGACGAGACTCCATTACCTCCTCTGTGTACATCACCATTGAGTCACCTAACAATGTGGCGCGGCATCTGCTGGAAGACCTGGCTCGCATGACAAAGGCAGGCACTTCTCCTTTGCCCCTCCTGCATATGACTGCAGCCTTGGGTTGTGCATGAATGTCTATTTGGGCCCTCAAGCATACTCAGTTGGCCATTCACCATGTATGTGCACACCTCTGCTGCAATCCCAAATTGTCTCACATGATCTGGATGTGAGCGGCGTATGTATGAACAGTATGCGCAGTCAAGCACTTCTGGCTGCTACTTTGCCTGTTCTGGGGACCACTAGTGGTGTCGACCTTCGACCCTAGGAAAAGCATTGCCTACAGAGTCAGATGGCAAGAACTAGCCTGCCCACAGTGGCAGCAGGCTTGTCCGAATGAGAATCAGAGATGCTGGTTATGTTGTGCAGGATGCTCAAGCAGGCCGCAATGTCATAGAGTGCTTACTGCAGTACTTGGACAAGGGTGGCTATTGGACAGACAATGCCAGCCTGAAACAAGTGGCCATTGGCATCATGCGCAAGGTGAGTGCCTGCCCACAACAGACATGCATACAGGCAGCCTGCTCCTGTTGATCTGCAATAATGTTCACTCACGTATGTGTCTCTGCTGCTCACAGAGGGTGCTAAGCTCTTTTACTCTGTAAGAGCACAACTTTGTTCATCCCTGATCAAAGGCTGTATCATGGCTCAGGCAGCTATGCCATGCAGTCTTTTGGCATGCACACTCAATTGGTTTCAGCAGAAGCAAGCCAGCACTCAGGCCATGGTCATCTGACACGGGCACCAGCTTGCAAGATTGCTTAGTGTGTGTCAATGGCTGTCCTTGTTTCCTTGTGGTAGATAAACATCAGGGGTGCAATTGCCCTGCAGGTTTGTGCTGAAGAGCATCAGAGATACCTGCTGTTCAGCAGTTTGCTGAGACACACCAGCACCAGTGGCATGACCACTGCTCAGCAAGCAGCCCTGGTAGACCTGGCTGCAGCTGAGGGCAGAGCCTTGGAAGGGGGCTTGGCCTCACCAGCCCTCGTCCTTGCTGTCAAGGTGAAGCTATCTGACATGTATGCTTGAGAAATCTGGACAACCAATTCCATTCATGAATCGTTCATCAATGAGCATACCACCGCCTGTGCTTGCCAGTTTTGCTGACAACTGTCAAGACACCTCATATGGTCATCACTCTGATCTTTGCAAGGCCTATATGTTAAGTGTGTCTATGTACGTCCTTGATTTGACAGCATGTGCCCCAGACAGTGCTTGCTGGTTGAGTACAGAGATTCAATGCATGTGCGCAGCACCTGCTAGCAAGAAAGCATTAGTCAACATTGCAGGGCATCACATAGTTACACAAGGTTTGTTAGGACAAAGGACTTCCAACAGGATTTCATTCATATGCAAAAGGAACCAAGTCAATTGCCAGCAGCTGCCTTCCCATTTTAGGATGGCTTATCCTTGTGTGGCAAGTCCACATACTTGTTGCTGTGGCGTAGTGTGCAGGGTCATCAATCCGAGGCTGACAAGGCACAGCTGCTACCCATGCCTTACGGCTGCAATTCATGCAAGCAGATATGATCTGGCCTTCCATTTGTCTGTGCAGGACTTGTCCCCTATTCTGCCTGGCCCCATAGCACAAGATGCAGCTTTGGTGGCTTTGCGGCAAGCAGTGTTGCAGTGCATATCTGATATGGCCCGCCGAGTGGGGGACAGCCTGCACCTGCTGGAGGCCCTGGGGGGAATTGTGGGCAAATTGCCTGGCCCCAACCCCCTCACCACAGCAGTGCTGGAGTGTGTTGCATCAGCAGCAATGGCTGTCAACTTTTTCTCTCCCAAGGTGTGATGCTGCTGCTGGTGGGGATGCTTGGTCCAAGTCATGCATGCCCGCAGGCAGCTGCCTGATGGAGAGCTTTCCTGTCGCAAGCTGCATTTGTGTTGCATGCTGCACTTGACCTTGCAGCATTTGGGCATATATCTGCCCATGTGAAACTGCATGTGAAACTGCAGACCTGGTGGGATGACTGAATGGATGTGTACAGCATTTGATGGTGCCGATGGGTGCAGCAGCCCTAGGCTGCATTGCACGCACAGATGCCTCACCTGAAGACCCTCTGACTATTTGCTGCCCACAAAGATGTTTTGTACAACACGCCATTCTGCCACAGGGCAATGCAGGCCCTCAGCTTTGATCCAGCCCATTGTTCACTCTGCACGTTGACAAGCCTGCATGTTCCTGCGCAATGCAAAAGAGTTGACAGTGCTGTGCAGCCGCTGCACGCAAGACCTGGCAATGTCAAGATGGCAAGCATGTATGGAATTCATGCTGCAGGCTCGGGCTCTACCCAGCCGCACCTTCCCACAGGTGTTCCTGCACCACATGATGGGCATGTGCTCCGGGTGGGAGCCTCCCCAGCGCCTGCTGGTGCACTCCTGCCTCATCACCCTCCTGCCTGTTGCCACCGACGGCCTCAAGGACACTCAGCTGCATGGCCTGCTGTCAACCATCTGGCATGAGGTCAGCCTTTCTCGCAAATGACTGGACCCTTCTACCCATCTTCTGTGCAGGAAAAGACTGTACATAGGTTCAAATCAAAGCAACACTTTTGCGCATTTGTCACTCCGTCTCCTGCATTGGGCAGCGGCTGTGCTAGCTGCATTTATCTGTGGTGCTGTTCAGTGAATGTGGTTCAAGCATAGTGTCACATTTGATCGAGATGCAACACGCACGCTACCATGCTGTGTGTCATGCTGTGTGTCATGCAACATTTGCTGCAGCCCCAAAGACACAGCCCACTCATTTGCAGCTGTGAAGACCTAGTGCGTCAGTATCCTTTCATGCAGTTGTCAACGTGCATTCGTATGGAGAAAAGCCAACACAAACTTGACTTCATGGTATGACCACACAGGTGGCCATTTCCAGCAATCCCCCAGGGATGTTTGCTTCGCTTGATGCACTGCTGGCAGCCAGCACAAGCCACTGCTCTGAGATGGCAGTGGTGAACGCGGCGCGTATGGTGGTCTCTCTGAAGGCACATGTCCTGCAGCAGGACCCACGCCTGTCCAGCCTCTCTGCACCACAATGCTGCGCAATGCTGCTACTCTATAACAGCAGCCTGGCGCGCCTGGCCATGACAATGCACTGCCCACAAATGCTGGAGCTGGCAGTTGCAGTCCCACTCACAGCGTGCCCTCAGCTCAGGTCAGTTCTTTCTTTCTTTCCTTCCTTCTCTCTCTCTTTCTCTCTTTCTTTCCAGCTCTCTTTCTTTCTTCCTTTCTTCCTTTTGTCCTTTCTTCCTTTTTTTCTATTTCTTCACCTGCTACTGTCTTGCATGTGTCAGCACAATCTGACATGCAAGGCCAATTCATGTACACAGGGTTTCTGAGTACCAGCTGCAGCTTGTCAGTGAGGCAGGGTTCACCCGGGCAGATGAGCAAAGCAGCCAGGCCACACTGCAGCAGCTCAGGCAGAGTCAGGTTGGTGACAACAGCCTGCAGAGCATGGCTGAGCTGCTGTGCAGTTCATCTCAGCAACAGCAGACCGGCACAAATGCTAGTCTGTGGGATGCAGCTGTCAAGCCTTTTGTGCCACTGCCACTGGCGTCTCTACAACCCAAGATCAAGGTCAGCATGCACAGGCCACGTGCTGCATATCTTCACTGTCACGCTCATGCCTTGCTGCTTGACTGCATCAAGTGCTGCATCATTCAAGACTTACAAGCCTAAGACTACTTGGCTGTAAAGCAAGCAATGCAGATTTTGACACAGCAGTAAATGACCATGCTGTACACGGTCAACTTCCAGACATGCATGCTGTTTTTGCAGATGTGATTGCCACCTGTGAAGCACCATGTTCGTTGTGACCACACATTGTATTGCTGCTTTCTTGGCACAGCCCTTCATCCTTGCTGTCTTGACTGCACTGCAAGCCCAAATTCGTTATTTAGTAGAAAGCATGAGTAAGCTGACTGGCTGATGTGGCAGGCTGGAGCAAACTGGCCTGGATCCCCAATGGCTTCTGGAGCTGACAGCAGCAGCCGCGCCATGCAGCGCTTGAAGGACATGTATGCGCGCAACACCTCCATGCATGAGAGGGACAGGCCTGCACAGCCTCAGGGCGTCAAGCAGCTCCTACAGGTAGTGCTGACATGCATTGCTATTGCATTGAGTCAGCAGTAGCTATATAGATGCAGGGCCAGTCCATGTAGGAGTCGTTTCCGGCCTTCCATTGGGAATCTCAACATGAGATCTTTGGCAGATATCCTTAAGCTTCTGACCTCACCTTGGCTGAACCCTCGTGTGCTGCATGAGTGTGTAACTCTGTCAGTATTGATGAACAAAGCAAACTCTGTTGCCCTCCGTTTGTCAATGGTAGGCGTGGGCTGGGCTGGGCTGAGCCTCTCTCTGTCCAGCTGTAGATTTTGATTGTGTGCAAACAATGTTCTTACAAGTACAGCCTGCTGTTGGCAGGTGTGCACACTCTGTACTTTTGTTGCTGTTTGATAAACTGGATTCGGTGTGTACACATCACAGGTCTCATGGACCTGCTGCATCTGACTTGCTTGACAAGACACTGCTTCTACAGGCATCTATGGCAGAAGCTGAGCAGGAGACCCTGGAGGAAGCCATGACTACCAACCGGGAACGGCACTACATGAATGTTGCTGCTGAGTGTAAAGTATCAAATCAGATGCTGCAGAACTTTCTGGAAGACATTGAGATCAAAAGCAAGACTGGTAATGTCAGTGCAGCCTCAGGAGGCTGTAACGCTTTTGAGCTTTTACCTAGCGCTAGTATACATAGGTTGGGGCTGGGCTTTTCTGACTTGACGTGGTGATCTAGCTGCCACAGAGGCTACAACAGCACAGCTCGAGAGGTACACATGTCCCAGAACTGAACACGTGTCGCTGCTGTTTACACCATTATGATGTTCTCAAAGTGATTGATGCCACAATGAGCATGCGTCAAAAGGTAGACTTATTCGTCACCGCACGTAGTGTCAGCAGCTTCAGTTACAGACAATAGTGCTGTACAGTTTACATGCTAGAAGTATATACACCTGTGAAGTTAGCCTCCAATATGCACAACATTACATTGCGCAAATTAGCACAGCAGTGCCTGAGTGCAGACTGCATCAGACATTGCATCCAGGCACTTTACCAGGCCATGCAGATCAATGCACCCCTGGGAACGCGTTTTTGAGATCCAAGGAATGGTGGTCTTTTGTTTTGATTCTGGCTTGCACACAGCAACCAGACACCCCACACGTCTTCTCATTCCCAAAATGGTGGAAAATGAGTAAGGAAGTTGTGCAGGTTGACCTTCGAAGCCCCGTTTGCACTCAGCCTGCATCAGCTTGACCAGAGCTTGGACATCGGTACTCGCGGCTGTGACTTCATTGCAGCATTGCTAATTGAGGTCAACTAAACCAATTCTCGCCGTTACAGTTTCGAAATGTTGCGCAACCCACATGTTACAACGTTGTAGAAACAGGCTCTCCTGTTCTTCGAGGTCCTGTTCGAAGCTGGTGGTGCCCTGCGAATCCGCAACCCAGCAGCATTGAACCGCATACCAAGACCTCCGTGTGCTTGCAGCTTCCGGCGCACCTCGTCTGACAACTCAACACCTTTGGCAATTTAACTGTTTTCGAGTTGTTTCCGCGAGACTGAACGATGAGGGTGAGCGTGCGCATTTTGCCTGTGACACTTAGCCTCCTTGCTTATCTGACCCAATTTCATCGCGTCGTTGTAGTCCTGAGTCGGTGCCAATCCGGCACACAGAAGCATATGCTCTGGGACGGCCCCTTCGACAGTCACAGGCCACCGCTGTATGCTATGAACGGCAGCTGTGCAGTTCACCAAATGTGAATGATCACATTCCGATCAGACTTGCAGACACATTTCTGAACTCTGCTCTATATATGTGAGCACTAAGACAACTGTACAGACTCAGAATACACGTGGAAGTCAGACAAAGCTTAGCTGATTTGCGTGTCAGCAACTATGCCTGCGTCACCCACTCATGCCAGCTAGGCATGTCTTCCCCACATTCTGAGGAAGCAGGCTCTTCTGGGCAAGCTGATGCTCCTAAAGTAGCAGCAGGGGCAGAGGCTGCTAGCAGTGATGATATGGTGGGCATAGCACAGCCTGACATACAGCACCAGCAAGAAACATGGGTCAAGTACACGTCACTGCAAGAGGGTGAGTTCTGCAGCTCAGCACTGCTGCATCGCGCCCAGCTTCTGATATTAGCATACACATATATCCCTAATCAGCTTCATCTTCAGCAGTACTGCATTTACTGCTGACATTGAGCTCAGCACAACACATCACACCAAACCTGTGCATCAACCAATGGCAAACTCTTTGCATACGTGTAAAAACCTGAGTGTGTTTCTTTGCACATTTTGCAGCTCAGGTATTGCCGGAATGGAGGCAACAGGACAGTCTGCTGGCACAGGCAGCAGCTGGCTTTGGCAAACCACACCTGGGTCACATCATGCAGCAGGCTAATCCTGCACAACCCTTGTCGGCTTCCCTCAGGATTGTGCAAGCCCCAGCAACTTACAACAGACCTATTGTCCAGAGAAAGCTCTTCAAGCCTGTGTTTGTGGTGCGCCTATCATCCTGTGCACATACCTGCTCGCAGACATCGTCATCATTCTCGCAATGGGCATGATGGCCAGAATGCAGCACAACAAACGCTTGCATCTGCTGTTTACTGTGTTGCTTTTGCGTGTGATCATGCATTTCAGCTGACTCTGCCAGTGATGATTGTGTCTCATACTGCTTCCTTACCTACGCCACATCATATGTTGCATGTAAAGCACCCTCACACCCTCACTCACTCTGCACTCTCCAATCATCAGCCAGGAATGTCTGTAAGCCAGTGATGCAGGGTTTCTCTGGCTCTTGTTGCTTGTCTCAACTTCCAGCACAATTCTTTCCTGCTGCATTGACTGAAATATCAATGCAATCTGGTTTCTCACTGACGCTGTTGCGTGCATAGGCATTCAGATTTCACCTTGATTTTGCAGCCATGTTGCATGCTGTAAGGACAGAGAGCATGCCCTGTGTAGGTCCGGCTAGAACTGCGGTACCAGGGCCAGGTGGATCTGACAATCAGCATGATGGCACATGTGTTGAATGACAATCAGTACAGCAAGCCTGGTGCCTGGCAGCCTCATGTCGGGCCTGGCCAGGCTGACCTGGAAGGACACCTTATCACTCGCCGACTGTGGGTTAGTATATCGCTATGCGCCCTGCCCGGACTGCCCTTGTAGAAGTCAAATCCCCTTTTATACAAGCTGAGACGTGTTGATTGACTTGCGTACCGCAGGCAGTGTATTATGTCCTCATCTGCATACCACGAGCAAAGTATAGATTGAGTCAAAGAGGTAGTTTCTTTCCACTGTTTCTTGGCTGGACTGCACATGTGCAAGTCTGCATGCAGGTTGAGTATCTCACACGCGCAGTGTCAGCACATCTCAGGCTGCAATCATCTAGTCTGTGTGATGCTTGGAGCCACAAAAACTTCTGTTGCAGGTTCCTCCGGTGTTCACGGCTGCTCAGCCTGAGAGTGCATTTCCGGACCCAGCCGCACAGAAAGTCCATATTGAGGATTTTGAGTTCACAGAGCTCAGCTTTGTGAAGTCGTCTAGAATGAGCAAGCGCTGGCTGCTCTTCAGCTGCTTCGTCAAGGTGTGCTGACACAGGATGTCAGACCGACAACATTATTCATGCCTAGAAAATGACCTTGCATCATACAGATCAGAATGACATGTCAAGCAAGTACGCAGGTGTTTGCACGTCAGGCAGCCAATTCATTATCATTGGCTTCTGTCCATTCATACATGCATTAAATCATATATAGGCATCATGTTTGTTGTATCTGTTTACATATATGGGTCATTCATATCTGCGCAATATCCTATATAGGCACAATATCATGGCCAAATCGCCATCTCAAGCTGACTTGACCACTGTCATAGGAGGAGCTGATGTTTGTGCTGTACAAGCTGCCTACAGTCGTCATCTCCCGCCGCACTGATCAGTACATTAAGGCCTACGAGACTCTGCTGGGGCGAGAACCGCAGTCGGGCGTCCCCAAAACGCGCACAAGTGCCCTTCCCAGGACCACTTCTGGCAATGCTACTGCCTCTCAGGTAAGTCCTGATGATCCTAGTCTCTTCCAGTTGCCTGTTTGTGCTCATAAAGCGCACATGCACAGCCACAACCCTGTTACCAGGCATGCCAAAACTTGACATCACTGCAGAAACAATATGTTTGCAACTGCTGCTCAGGCTAAACTGTTTATACAACTGATTCCCTGGACGACCAGCAGTCATTGTCACATGTTAAGACAGACTGTCACATATTTTGCCGTATGAAGCCCCAGATGATTTATGTACTATTGCAAAGTATCAACAAGATGTGAACATGCCCTATCTCCTTGTGACCTCAGCATTGCCAATGCCCTTGCCAATCAACCTGTGAGAGCAATCATTTATCATTCATGCACAACATGCACTGCACTCGATCTTGCACAAAGGGATCACTTGTCTTGCAGGCACATCCTGCGCTGCAAACGCTGCATCAGTACCGCAAGACCACAGAGGCTACTACTGACTCCACCCTGGCTGATGCTGATGAGCCCCAGCGCAAGAAGAAGACCAGTTCCTGTGATGCAGCACCAGGTTAGTCACAAGCCGTCATTCTCAAAAGTGGGGGCAATGAGTTTGCCTGCTCAGAATTTTATTTTTGGCTCTGCCTGCCCTGGATTAGCTAGTGAGCAAGCGCATGTTGCATTTTGCTAATCTTACCTTGGCTGAGCAGCCTTCCATGGCTAAATTCTGCCCCAACAGACCAAGCCAAGATACATCGTGCTTGTACACTCAAATGAAGATGGCAGATTGTGCTGCATGTGAGGCAACAAAAAATTGGCAAGCTGCAATGTATGCTAATGTGGTAGCGTTAGACAGGTGGTGGTGTGCAATGACACTGCAAGCACGCTGTAGATGCAGCACCAAGCCAAGCAGCAGAGACAGCTTTGAATTATGCAGAAGCAAACTTCAGGACAGGCAGCCACTGAGTGTCTTGTTTGTGTAGCATTGAAAAGGTTTTTGCACTGGCGCTTGACTCAAGCTTTCAGAAATGTATGGCAGTACTCACAAAACATGTATTTGACCAGACAAGCAAAAGCTGCGATATGTGGCATCATTCCAATCCAGGCCCTGAGTGCGACTGACTCAAATTTGGCAAATGCGAGCTGCAAAGGTCACGGTCATTTTACAACAGATGCACATATTAGGTGCAGGATCAAGACAAGAAGCAGGGTCCGCTGAAGACAGGCAGATACAACACTGGATTCTGCAGCAGTATGCCAGCATGGCGCTCCAAAGGCCTCTGCGTCAAGAGAGCCTGGTGGCTCTGGAGAGGAGGGCCAGGGCTGGCAGCAATGGCCCTCTCTTGGAGCCTGCTCTGTGGGAAGACTTCAAGGACTGGTTCTCAAAATGCGTCAGAGCACTAAAGCAGGTGCTCGGCAACTGCTGCTGTTGTTGCTGCGTCTACTGCTGCTGCTGCTGGTGCCTTACAAAAAACTCCACAGGAAGCTGCTGAGCAAAGACAACTGCAGCTGGCACTGTGGCTCGTTTGTGGGCTTGCTATCCTTGTCCTGCTCTTGTGATCATTGCTGATGAATGGACTGTTTGAGAGGGATGAGCCATGGGTGCGCATGCTGACCTCTGGTCTGCTGCATCTCTGGCTGCGCCATGTTGTGGAAAGCAGGGAAACTTCCATGGACTGTCAGCCTGCCAGTGCTTTTATGTCATGCTTGCCTCTTCCTCATGAGTGCCATGAGTTGCTACAGAACAAGGAGGCCCAGAAGAGTGGCCTGCTGGCAGTACATCAACCCTGCTATCCTAAAATTAGCTGACCACTTGACAGAATCAGATGTGGGTCCCTGGCCCCCCTACCTCAGCCTTAATTCTTGCTGGTCCTGCAGACTGATGCTGCTTGATGTCCACCATTTCTCTTTGACAATGGTGTGAGCACAGGACGCAGTGCAATGTTGACAGGTCAAGCAAATTCAGAAATTGGCTGTAACCCCCATGCATTGGTGGGTTTGCCATGGATTGGACTGCAGGTCATGCAGCTCAGCATTCAACATCTTGATGTAATCTAAGTATCTGTGGCCAAGTCTCTGACTGTGTCATGTGCAGGTCGATGACTGAAAGCAAGAAACCCTCTCCCTTCCCCTGCCCATCCCCACTTGCTTTACACCTGCAGCTTTGCTGGCTGATGAGCCTAGGAAGTGATGCTCATTCGTGTCCAATCCTGTGTGTCTCGAACTGCTCTGAGTGGTTGTTCTGGTGATGATCAGGTTGAGGAAGACTGGAAACAGGGTGACCCTCCTAGCATCTGCGGTTTTGGCATGGACCGGAGTGCAGCTGAAGCAGCCCTGAGCTTTCAGCCTGTCGGGGCCTTCCTGGTGAGAATGTGCTCAGAGCCGGGCAGCTTCGCCATCTCATGCCGCTCCTCCCATGACCCCCACCACATGACTGGAGGCCTGCCTGGTGAGTGGTTGTCAGGATGCTCCTGTGCGGCCCCCGCCCAGCTGCACCGATTGCAAAACTCCACCAACAAAAACAGGCTTGCCATAAACCCAACTGATGCAAACAGCGCAAGTGCTGCTGCTGATCATGATGAAAAGGAGGACGTTGGTTGTGTAGTTGCCCATGTGCTGCATTGCATGGCACACCCTGTCATGGCTTGTCTCAGGTCAGCCAGCACAGACTGCGGCAACCTGTCAAGGAACTGTGCTGTATGTGTGCCGAATTGGCTGTGAGCAAATGCATGGCGGCAAGCTGGGGTCCCAAGCATGTTGGCTTTACTCATGCTTCTGTGCTGTGTCGAGGCTTCTGCCTGTCAGTAAGCATGGTCGTCAGGAAGATTCACATGCCTGTCTGTGTGTCTGTGTGTCTGTGTCTGTGTCTGTCTGTCTGCGTCCTTCTTGACAAAATGCTTTGAGCTGCAAGTGTGTGACTGATGATTCAGAAAACAGTCTTCTGCGGCTGCCTGTCCATCTGCTGGTGTGTGTGTGTGTGTGTGTGTGTGTGTGTGTGTGTGTGTGTGTGTGTGTGTGTGTGTGTGTGTGTGTGTGTGTGTGTGTGTGTGTGTGTGTGTGTGTGTTACATTGGCTGGGGTGTGGGCGTTGCAGAGGGGATAGCTGGGGTGGAGCATCTGCTTGTAGACTGTGTGGATCTACAGAGGCGGGAGCTGTGGCAATATGTGGCTGCCTGGGGGGCTGCAACCCACCTGCTGGACCCTGTCACCCAGCGTCTCCACCCTAAGGTTAGATCTTCGTTCTAACAAGAACCAAATGCAGACTCATGATCCAAGGGGTAGCTGCAGTCTGCTAGCATGTTTATCCTTTTGCTCATTCCTGCAGCACAAGACGCCCACCTGGCTCCCAGCCCGATCCCCAACCTGACTGTCTTGTCCTTACCTTGACTGGCTGCATGCAACAGGGTTGACAAAAGGCCACAAGCAACATCGTAAGCAGGTTCATTACATCAGCATATGAGCCGCCCTATCTTACTCTTCCCCCTTTAGATTCAAGCCGGTGCGCTTGAATTATACTGCTAGGTGCCCTGGCCAATAAGTCTGAGGAAATGAGGGTGCACATACACATGGCCGGCCTATGCAGGGAGCCATGATCACATAATAGTTTGCCCATGCATGTCTCAAATCCCGCATTGTTTGCTGAAAATTGTCATCATGCATACATGTTGACTTACTCTGTGCCATGTCACCCCCGCTATATTTTCCGTAGTCTGGTGCCGATGAAAATAGCTTGTGCCCTATCCAAGGCTTGCTGCTACTGAAAAAGTCAATGCACTGAGTTTCAAGACAGTGAGCCGGGTATTCTTTGCAAGGTTGCCGCCAGCAGCACCAGCTGTACTTTCTTCACTCTGTGCAAGCAGCCACTTGATTGTAACTACATAGTCGGTCAGCCATGCTCGGTGTGCTTGCTGCAGAACCAGGTCTTCTTCAGGCCATCAGCACCTGTGCCCCAGGCTCACTCACATGTGGCGGCACAGACGCCAACCCTTGACGCTGATCAGCTACTCATGCTAGCTGCAAAGTACCCGGCCAACCCCCAGCAGTCTGCTCCCACACCCCTCCTACAGCCTGGTGCAACCCCCTGCCCTCCTGACCCTACCAGCCTGATCCTAGCTGGCATTCCACGTCCATTGCCTAGGCTGGCCCATCCTCCAGAACAGCCTTTTCAGTCTAACCAGGAAGTTGTGCAGCGAAATGACAGCTGGTCAGGGCCTGCAGGTACTGCCCTAAGTCTGAGGACCTGTTTTTCCAGGTCCTTGGTACGCTGAGTGCCAAAACAGGACCCCAATACAGGGAGCTACTCAGGAGTGTGCATACCTGACTCTAGGGGAAGACTTTTAACGAATCTTATTCCACGAATGAATGTACTGCCTCATGCTGCCTGCCAAAGGTGGGACCTTCATGCTCCTGTACACTCAACTTTGCATGTGACTTATCACAAATGGGTCTCCATGCAGGTGAGTCTTATGGACACAGCGTTGGGACAGCAGCGGGGCTCAATCCCAAGATGGGAGAGCTGCTGGCAGCCTTGCAAGAACATTTGGCTGGACAGGGCAGTCATGCAGGGCATCCCCAGCTTCCACTTGCAGGCATGCCTTTCACACCTTCAGTAGGGCAGACAGCTGTATATCATCAACAACAAACTCAGCAACAACAGCAGCAACAACAACAGCCGCCGCAGCAACAGCAGCTGCAGCAGCAGCAGCAATGGCCGTCAAATGGAACCATGGCTAGTGAGCAGCGGCAAGGCCAGCAGCAGCAACAAAGGCATTGGCAAGGGTCAGGGCCGCAAGCCATGTGGCCCGACGCCACCACTGCAAGTGTACTGCAGCACTTGCTGCAGCAGAGCAGGGTCCCACAGTCACGGCCACCCCCTGAGGTACACAAATTTCACCTCGCAGAACATACACAAGTTACAGGCTACGCACATGAGTGACATTGTGCTATATGCTTTACTTGCCTGTGGACGTGGGATTACGCAATTCTTGGTTTGTCAAGCCACGCTGTATGTTCTGTCTCTATGTCTACTCTATGCAGACCCTGAGTATATTCTGTCTGTTGCAGGGGTCCAAACGAGGACATCATCCTGGCTATTCTCATGATGTCAGGGCAAGCCATTCACAGTGAAGGCACCATTTGGTCATTGTTTTGCTTGTCAATGTATACAATTGTGCGTGGCTGCTGCAGTACTCAAAAATTTGTGTCCATCACAGGACCAAATATGCATGTACCTTTTTATGGACGAATGATCTCTAGATGATTCATCTGAAAGTCGAGCAGTGCAGCTGTTGGACCTCTATGACACCATGTTTGACCATGGTGTCATGTCATATTGGCAGCTTGTTTCATCAGCACTTTTACCTTCGCGACAAGTGCACATCGTAGAATCTTATTGAAACAGGATTGCAACTCGTGAGATCGCGACATGGTGTTGTACAAAACGCACGTGCTGCATGCTCGACTTACTTTGATGCTGGCACCACCAACACATGACGTATGGTAAATGTCAACATGTCAGACTGTTTGCATACTCGGGACTTACTTGCATACTATCATGCTATAACTCTGGCAGCCTTGACTGATGCAATACCTGACGTTCAAAACGTGATAGTATGTACACTCTAATCAATGCTTGCAAGGCACCATGCAGACATCTGGTCAGTAGGGGGTCTATAACAGTAGACACTGCCTCAGCTGTTTGTGAAGTGAGCTCATCTCGTGCGTTTTGTTGCTGCAACTTGCTACTCACTGTGACTGAATTGTGCTGTCTATTTGTGCAGCCAAGAAACCAGACCTTGGCAAGAGCATGTCATGCTGTCAGTAGTAGATCTTGCTTCAGGTCCATGCTTTACGCTGTGGTCAAAGATGCAACAGCAGTCAAACCGTCCGTGAAGCTCTAGCCCATTTCTGGTGCTGCTTCTTTGTTCCAGATTCACTCAGACGCCTTTGAACACAATGAGCCTGACTCTGTGAGTGCAACATCTGCAGTACTGCTATAGATCATGAAATCCAAGAAGAGGAGGGGCCTGCTGCACATCAACGTGTAAGCCATTCTCGTCGTCAGCATTGTTGTTTGCTGATTGCCTGCCGTCCTGGAATGCTGCATGCTGTTCCACAATGTGCTTGATGGCATTGACCAAAGCCTCTGGCTCAAACTGGCAGGGACTGCCGCCATCTTGCATTGCGTCCACTTCAACGATTTGCCTGCACACGTAGAAATGTGTAAGCATCAGAATTGTTTCTATCAATCTTTCTTTCAATCAGCAATCATCTGCCTGACGCTGACATGAAGTCAACAGCTCTGTGAAATTCAGGCAAATGCAACTCGAGCATGCTTGGCATGGGTCCAGAGATAAGCCAAGGCTGATCGAAATCGATAGCTGCAGAATTTAGCTTGGCTGTCAGCCCTGCAATGTGAGCTATTTTGCAGCACAATAATTCTGCAGCAGCTGTGGCAATGGTCCCAGCCAACCCCGCTTCCTCATGCCATGCATCACCAACAAACAGCATGCAATACAACATCACAAACCATCTCCCATTACCATGACTGAAAGCTCAAACAACTTTTTTCGCATGCCTTTTCACAATGCAACGCTATTCACCTGACTCCCAGGGACGTAAGCCTGTGCTTGTCAACGTGGACCTCTCCACCAGCGGGCACGAGCATGGACGTCACATATGCATCTCCCGGCAGAGTCAGCTCAGTATCAGTATATCGCCTGTTCAGGCAATCTTGGAGGGCCAGCACCACATCTGCAGCCCCCATTGGGCCTGGGCCTGCCATGCATGCTGACGTCTCCCTGTCATGACTGCCATTCAGAATGACAATCTTTGGTACGTCTCTGGCCGCAATGCGCTCGCCAACCCCCTACAAGATACACACTGCCAAAATGGTTTGCTGCGACTGTGAAATGCTTACACCTGTGACTTGATGTGACTATGTGTGGTACGCAATGCATTGAAGTTGGAAATTCATCTCCCAGATGAACGCACTTTGCAGCTTTCTTGCGTTCAAGGCAATAACTGCAGCGATGCATGCACAAGGGGCAACAGATGACTGCAGGCCAGGAACTGTACCACAAAAACCACAAGGTTGCTTTCGGCATTGTTTGGCAATGTCATCCAATCTGCGATTGTACTTAGTGTACCTGAAGAATGAGGGATGGGCAGATGGAGGTGTAAAGGGAGCCCATGCCATAGAGGACAGCGTCACAGGCCTCCAGGTCAGCCAGGAGGGCGGGGTTGGGGTCAGGGAAAACCTCATGGTCCCTCTGCCTGCCCTCATGCCGCAGGTAGAAGATGCGCTGAATGGGGGCCTCAAGCTCTGAACCCACGGCCATCTTGTTCACCTGGTTGGGACCCGGTGTATCTGCACCGGGTGCTTTTGTCTTACCAGGTGAAACATACAGGGAGGCAGCAGGGCAAGGGGAAAGGCCGTGGAGAGGCAATGGAGTTCAAAGTATGCCTGTAAGTCTGACACAGTGCCACTTCGGTCATCTACCTGGAACCTGGTGTGTCTGCAGTACCAGGTGGTCTTTGAGGCTAGTAAGTTGCCTCTGCAAAGGGCAGCCAAGGGGGGTGGCAAGTGTATGACAGATGCAAGCCCTGACGAGGCGGGCCCAGCTCAGGCCCCACTACTAGATAGGGGGGCCAACCTACTCAGCTGGTAGAAACCTGTGCTCTGCGGCACAAAGTGATCGTAGCAGAAAGACCTTGTGAAACAGAGCTGCCTGGCAGGACAAGCAGCCTCACAAAGGAGATGGGATTGAAACTGTTGCTGTGGACAATGCAATCTGGCAGAGGTTTGTTTTCATAGATTGACATCTCAAATGTCAGCAGGTGCAGTGCAAGTTGGAAAGGACCTGCAACAGAAGGATGTGAGATCTGGTTCTGGCCCTTGATGACAAGGCCATTGTTGAGAACAGCCCCTAGGGTGATGCGCTCCTCAGTGGAAATGACGGGCATGACGGAACTGCCCTCAGGGATGCGGGCCACCCTTGAGAACAAGAAGATTGCAGCTTCCAAGCTGTTGAAGAAAGTTCTGGCTCCAGCAAAGAAGAAGTTGCCTGCATACACCACACCTGGTGGAAACAGACTTTGCTTGGTCGGCTGACAAGGGCAAAAGGGCAGGGCATGCAGGCGCATTGCGGGGCACTGAAGCATTCTCTGGAGGGCAGCGTCAGGCAACTATTGGCACAGCAGGCAGCTTGCAGTGTGGGCTCATCATCTGAACATGCAGACTGCCATGCATGCATCATATGAAGGGCATGCTGCCATGCTCAAGTTTCCAGTCTGATGCTGTCAGGCCATGAAGCAGCCAGGACAGACAGAGACCCTCTGCAAATGAAAGGCACATGCATGCTGCAATGGTATGCTGAAACCACAATTGGCTAGCAGCACATCTTTTACCTACCTACACTGCCATTTCGGAAGTTGAAGCGCTCTGAGGAGTTGCGCAGGATCTGGGTGTGGAAGTGAACCAGGAAAGCCCTGATTGTATGCTTGTAGGGCTCTGACACCCCATCCCAGAGGCCATGTTCTCCCTCCACAATTTCGTACCACTCTCGCCTGGCTTCTTCACTGTTGCGGGGACTCAGCCTGTGGGCTAGCAGCTCACGCACGGCTTTCCCCTGGCACACTAACAAAGCACTCTTGCAAGTAGACTACTGTCAGCTGGCATAACCAATAAGCTCAGGAGGACATTGAGTGTGAGCACAAGGGTGCGTGACACAAGATGTCGGAAGCTTGTGCTGACTGCTTCTGACATGTGGGCCACTCAGCATTGAGTGTGCGCATTGAGTCCGCTGATGGGCCAAAGGCTTCACTGCTTGTTGCACACCAGTTTGGGCAATGTCACTTGTCAATCACACATTCCAATTAGAATCAACCATCCAATTCCTATTAAATCAACTTCAGAGCAAAAGACTCATGTCGCTGGGTCACATGTTCAGGATGCCCAGCAACAGCTTGCCAAAGAAGATACATCTGGTGAGACAAGGTGGGGATGGCTTGTAGGCTGCCGCAAGATTTGTTGCAACATTGTGATAGTGACTTTGATGTTGATGTTGGTGCCAATATTCATATGCCCGCTCAAAACAAGCCTTTCTAAACAAAACAAGTGTGGCCTCGCACCTACCTATGTTATGCTGGCACAGGTTCATATGATCATTGTTATTGGTGCAAAATGCAGAAGCTTGATGGCGAGCCGGCACAGCTCAAGGCCTACTCTACATGCTATTCCAGAACATGTTGTTATGTGGCAATACAATGTAGACAATTGTGTGATCACACGGACAACATTACTGAGAATGGCATGCACTCAGCAGTATGGAGTATATGAGCGTATGCTCTCAAGCATTTGTTTCTCATATTTGGGCAATGTCAAGCATGTCAAGCATGTCAACTTGACTTGACAACACTGACAAGACACACAAGCACATTCAGGAAGCAAGTGCACTGCTCCCTTGAGCCAGTCTGAGACATTCCGGACAGATGCATTTCTGCATTGTGCACAGCTCAATCTTGCAAGGGGAAGCAGCAGTCACCTCTGTGTTGCTATCATCAGCCAGCCTCAGACACCTGGAGCGGATATCTCCCACAGCTGGCCCTCCAAGCACTCTGACTATCTCAGCTGTGCTTCCACCATCATCTGACACAGGTAGCACGTGAGCTACTCTTGTTGTGAAGTTCTGCAGACTTCCTGCACCAAAGCATCTGACCATTATTTGTGGTGCATAACATCTGTCCATACCCACTGCAAGGTGCATAGCTTGCGTTTTGTCAAGATAGTGGCAACGTTTGTCACCTGCAACACTGTTGAAGGCAGTTCCTCCACTGAACACAAGTAAGGCAGGCTGATGAGACGCCTGCATGTCTTCATCAGCTTCCTCAGGACCAGTGCTTGACTCTAGTTGCAAGGTATGTTTGTAACCGGGAACGAGAGAGGTGCCGTTCAAGGGCTCTGCAGCTGCAACAATACATGCCGACTTGACGTGCCTGTACGCCCACAACCTCTCGACCACAGCACTGAGATTTTATGCACAAAGTTCTTTTTGTAGGCTGTTTATGCCTCACCATGCGAGACCCGATACGGGTGACGAGAGCGGTGATCTGCGAGCTGGTCAACGAAGGCAGCTTTCCGGCAAGATCGTTGCTTGAGTGCCGCTCGAAAGGAACGCGCGGTAGCAAATGCAGCACAGACGGCTGCTGGCATCACCCGAGGGAACCTTCCTTCACGCACTGCTGCCAACGGCGTGTATATAGTCAAACAAGATAGCACTGCCGCAGTGGGTCAAAGCTCAGGTCAAAGCTCTCTAATTAGAAGACGTGCTTTACACGTACAGCCCCAGGAGCTGATACCGAAGAGAATTGCGCTTGCGTTGAACAGGTGTCGCAACCCAAGCGCAGCACAGAAGATGCTCTAGCAGCAGACTTGATATATACTTCGTTCAATCTCACTGCTCCCTAAATGCACCCTCAGACCGCTGCCTGGCTTAAGGACCTCGATTTCACAGATAGTGACGAGGTGGGTGGCACTGTCAGTTCGGGACCAGCTGTTTCGCAAGATTACCAGCTGACAGCACGAACATATTGTCTGCAGGAACCACCATTGCACCCTAGTGTTTGTGCAGAAGACAGAGACACTGGGACTTGCAGTGCCGAAACCTTGAGCACATCACAGCACCATGGACAAAGCCTTGCTAGTCTTCCAGCAGAAGTTCTTTTTTTCATCATTGATCACCTGGAGTTACCAGCACTAGCCTGCCTCATACAGACCTGCAAAGACCTCAGAGCAACATGCATGACTGATTGTGTGTGGGAGAATGTTTGCAACGGAGAGTTTCCCAAAGTGTGTGCACAGTCGCAGCGGTATCACAAGCTGAGGCTAAGCACAGACACTTCAATCAGACCCTCTGTAATCCAGCCATGCGTGTCAATTACTTTGACAGCAATTGATGATACAGTACAGACACCCACAGCAACACTTGATAGTCAGCCAGAAGCAAGCAGCTGCAGTCACTCCCAGCGATACTCTTTCTTTGACAGCAATCTGCGCCTGAGGTATAGTGGAGGTCTTGTTGTAGAGCCCGCATGGCTCAGTCTACTGCCAAAAGTGAGCTGCCAGGGCGCTGGCTGGCTGTATCTCAAGGGCAAAACCCTATCAGGTATTCATTTCAACAGCTGTTGCGTCTCAACAAAGCCGTCAACTATCTTTTTGGCATGGTCAGTGTGTATTCGGTTGTTTCCAGCAGGATATTTGATAATACATTTTTCAGAAGTTTGTGAATTTGGTATTCAGCTTCTGCCACATCTGATTCACGTCGCCATTCAGGGACTTTCTGTGTCAGTTGACGCTGGCCTTGTCCATGCAGAGTCAAGCCTGAAAGGGTGTTCCTCCTCCTTTCGGCATACACACCACCATGTGCGCAGCAAGCTACACTCCCTGTGGCTCATGGGTGAAGTGAATGACAATTTATTGCTGCAGCGCACACTGCTCAAGCTGACGAGTATGTCCACACACTCCAAGCAAGCTTCATGCATGCATCAACTTGAATCGCAGTTTGCCTTTGGTGCGTCACTGCCGGCACACATCCCGTCATGCAGATGCATCGTCAATGGCATGCAGACCTGGTTAGTCATGCAGTCGTCCTGTGTCTGCAGGATTAAGCTGGAGCAAGACATACGAGACCCTGAGCAATGCATTTGTGTATGTGGGCGATTGCACAGCATTGGACCTGAAAACAGACCATGTGAATCCTGTGAGTCATGTGAATCATGGGTTGCCAAAGGCAACAGCAGAGGGCAAGTCTCAGTCCCTGTGGCAGGCACTTCTGCAGCTGTGGCAGGACTACAGGACCTGGTTGACACGAGTGTGCAGTCTTTGCACGCGTCTGATGGAGTGCATCTCAGCAGAGAGAGCTGCAGAGATGATGTCTCGTGGCAAAGCAGACACTCCAACGTTATTTGATATGGGCAAAGCAGCTTTTCGCTCACAGGTTCGTCTACCTGATCCCCTGCCTCCTGCAAGCTGACGTAATGAGCTGTGCTGCGACACAGCTGTGCGTAGTGACACCAAGCAACATGTGTACCGTTTGTTCCTTCTCTAGGCTTTCAGACATCGCATGTATGTACTGCCTGCCAAGTGCGCCCAAGGCATCTGTGAATGGCTCTTCTGAATTGCCAACACTTGTCTGGGATGGGCAATGAGGCTGTGTATACAAAAGGCTGCTTGTTCGAGTTACGTTACACCTGCTCATTGCTGCAGCTACTGCATGCACCTGCAGGTTGTCCTTGCTTTTGGGTTACGGTCAGCATTGCAATCAAGTTGGCAGGAGTTGCGGTCGTCAGCAAAGAGCAACACTCAGTGTGTTCGGGATGCACATATCCTGCTTGATGTGACACATTTGCTTCAAGAGCTTGATGTGTCAGATGACGGTACTAAGCCCTCTGGGTATCACACCCAGGAGCGCATGCGAGAGGTTTTTGGTCTTGGAGAATATCGGCATGAGCATGCACGCAACCTCTTGCATCTGAAGTTGTGCAGCAGACGAGAACACTGGGCCACAATCAAAAAGCCTGTTGTGTAAGACCAAGAAAGTGAAGACAGCCCTTGTGACTGACTTTGTTTGTACATTGTAGTTATGATTTATCATTGCGTTGTATATGACTCTTACTGCAACTCGCTATCACTATTTTTACGCATCCTTTGTATTGTAGCTGTTCAGTTTTGATGTCAACATTTTGTAGCACCATTAGGACATTGTGGTACTGGTCTGTACATCAGAGCCATGGTAGTCATTTTGTGCCTTTACAGTTGCTTGCATGCATCATGAGAATCTCAGGGTTGCATGAAAACTTTGAGTTGCTGCAAAGTGTTGGGTACACTGGTTTCCGCTCAGCCATCTGACAGTCACATTGCATATGCGCTGGTCTATCGCATCCACTTAGTCGTTCAGTGACAACACTACACTTTCTTTGCAGCATGCGCCAAAATCTGCAAATGCATCAGAATTTCCAGTGTCCCAACTCCACCACTGGCTGATGTGAAAATGACCACAAACAATGTAAGCACTACATTCAGAGCTGCGCATGCGCTTGCATACACTGAGCTCGGTCACAACCTCCTGGGCATTGTGATTGCTATGTTGAGGCCATCTGACAATCAAAAATTGGGTTTCTGCATCAGCTTATAGATTCTGCTCAGTACAGCTTCAACCTGAGGCCGATCTTGTGCATAAGGGCTTTGTGTCAAGTATTGCTGCAACATCTCTGCGCTGTCTGTATACCGCTGCATTGAGAACAAGCACAAGCCAGCATCCCTTACATCTTCAGCAAAGTCTCGCGTGGCCCTGTGTTGATGTCACAACCACAATCAGTCTAAGTCAGCTTCAAGAGCAATCTTGACAAGAGTGCACCAGGAAGGTCTTTGAGCAGCAATTGTCAACCAGCACCAGGGCATGCCAGCTTACACTGGAAGCACCTGACCTGGGCTGTCATATGGATGCACAATGCAGCAACACATTGGCAATGCATCATGCTGACTCCAGGTCATGTGATGCAAAGAGTAGACAGCAGAGGCAGTGCCATGGGCAAGGACTGACAGCCTGACAATGCAGCCAAAAAACATATGAGTTTCTTCCTTGAAATCCAACAACTTCTACGTGACTCAAGCAAGCAGCCCAAAGTCAACACTGAACATCTTAGATGCCGCAACAGCAACAGTTGTACCTGAGGTAGTCTGTGACCTGCAGAACCTTGTCAGCTTGTTGCAGCCCGGTGTAGATATTCTTCAAATTCAGCAAAACGCGCACAAGCATGGTTGGGGTGCTCATCACCAGGGCACTGTTGCTCACCAAACCTGTGCTCAGTCTCAACTTGCTGCTGTATCTCTGTGCAAACAGTTCCTCCACTTGTGGCAGATTCAACAATTTGAAGCCTGCAGCAGCATAGAATATCAAACTGACACGAGACATATGCACTGTGTTTGCAATCTTGACACCAGGCCCTCCAAATGAGTGCATGTACATTTACAGATCTGCTGGTTGTGCCAAGTTGTCTGCACGCAGTCGACATGGGAATGCAGGTGACTAGAATAATGTTGGCTTAGTCTTGACAAGCAATTATAGGCAGTACCTGTGCCTCTCATTGGACATGGGACTGCTTGGTGCTTTGCAGCTCCTTGCACATGCAAATGCCCATATTCCGCAGTGCTTGTGTGAGACTTTCCAAAGCAAAGTCCCAAAAATGCTTGCAAAGATGCAGGCATCTACAAGATCTGCATGCATTACCATCAAACGGGTCCACAAGTAGGTTTGTAACTCCCTCAATGCTGTTGCCCACCATCAAATGACCGGGTAAGTTCAGACCGTGCAGAGAGAGACCCAGGCGCTGTGCCACAACCATATACAGCAGACCCAGGGTGATGGGTATGCCTGTCCGGCGCTGCAGCACCATGTTCATGCAGCTGTTGTCTGGATCGTAAAAGTCTTTCTCATTGCCTGTGAAGCTAGCAATTTGTCCTAACTGCCTGCAATGGACCACATGCTGATCAGGCACGTCAGAATGCCTGGCTACAAGGACAACACAGCAAGCATGACAACAGGGATGGGATCAACTTGAACTGCTCAGTTAATGCAACCTTTGCCTGTATGGCGTAATGCTTAGGCGCTCCAAGTATGCTGTAGCTGTGCAATGTACCAGACACTATCATAGATAAGGATCACAAATGCATCAATGGCAGTAGTTGTAATGATTGCAGTGCAGGGCAAACTCACACCTGGTGATATAGCTCAGCTCAAATCCTGGTTGGTCTGCAGATGATGGGAGGCTGGTTTGAATTGCTTTGACCTGCTCATTTAGGTCATCGTGGCATTTAGCTTCATCCTGCATTTATGGATGAACAGGATCAATAGCAGGCACGCAATGCAGAGCATGAACGTTTGCAACAGCAGGCTGGAGTGGTGCTGAAGTGTAGCAGTTGCATGCACTGAAAACACCACGCGTATACCAGGAGCGGATGCCTGTGCTTGGCAATCAGCAAGGCTGCCTGGAACAAATCGATATCCGAGGGGCTCTGCTGGACAAGCTGTCGGTATGCCTCAAGAGCCTGGACGCGCCTGACAATAAAATCATTTGAAGCATTGCTTGCCATTGCAGCAGTGGCATGGAGAGCAGCGCACACATAGAATACCAACCTTGTGGCTGAAAGCAGCTCTTGCTGAAAACCAGGCTCACTATCTTCGTTGCTCTGACTTGCAGGCCTGACGACTCCCAATCTGCATGGATATGTGGGAGAACCATTCTTATGCATGAGCTCCGTCTGTGGTAGTCCAGTGAGCGTGACCTGCCTTTACCTGCTCCCTTGCTTAGAGTGCCGGTGTATCCAACGTGTGGGAGTGGGCAAGAAGCGTGTGAGCGGACACCTCTCAGAAAACAAGCCCAAGCGCTGGGGATGGCAGCTCACTATCATAGAGCATCACCAGCTGAAGTACAGAGGGAGTTAAGCTGGGGTTAACTAGGCATGCGTCACTGCATGCTAAGTCAACGAGGCAAGCTCTCACAGCCCAAGCACAGGATCTGCACGCAGGCCAAGCCGTGCACGAACGTGTCTCGTTTAGCTCGCATTAGCTGACCGTCCTCTAAACGTTGCAAGGCTTTGTCTTCACCCACAATTCATGCTTGCAACGGCATCTAAATGCAAAGGATTAAAGCATCAATACATGCTGCATCATCCAGCTCACCTGGACAGCTATAGCTTCAACAACACATATGATAATGTTCCTTTCTATACCGGTGATCGTTATCCCCTGACAGCCGCCCGTCGTTTGTGCGTCCGTACATGATTACCATACTGCTGCTGATGCATGGGGCATCAGCAGTGCCTTTGGGATCGTGCTTGCAGACTGCTTTGTGGGTGCTCTTCCACAGGCTCAACTTCGCTTTGCACCCAAACAGATCACGCGCATGACCTGCCTGCAGACAACATGCTTGAGCCCTTCAGCGCAATCCTCAGAGGCGACATATCTGTTGCAACACATGTGCACACACTGTAATGCACACTCAGTCGTGATCCCCGAGATCCTGCTAACACGACCCCTCGCGATCGAACTTCAGTTCATGCAGCTTGATTTAGCTGGTGCCGCCAATGACCGCCTACTTGACTCATTACCCCGCTCGTTAAGTATTGGCTTTCAAGATTGCTCTACAGGGCAGCTAGCATCTACTCACCTATAACTCGAATCGACTCTTATCGTCAAGCGCAGGCCGTTGCAGCCAAAATAACGACCAAACTCATCATGCAGAAAGCTATGGTATCTACTCCCGTGGTAAGCCGTCGTATTTTTCTCGTACCGCAGGCCACCAGGCGGATCTTGTCACAACCTTTGATCTTTATAGCTTCGCTGCGCAACTGTGCAGGTCATTTGTGCTCCTAGAAGGCCAGTCTGTACACGTATCGTGGTGAAAGCGCAACAGACTGACTGTGCGCCAAGACGCGCTGCTCCTCTGGCCGTGATCATACCAGGTGACCAGCCTTCTGCTCTACTTCTGTTCTTGTGAATTCAATGCCAATGCTGCCCGGTGTGTCAGAAGCAGCAGGTAGAAATAGTCACTGCAATTTTACAAGTTCACGCACACTTGAACGACTGTTTCTATTGCAGCTATGGCAGCAGCCATCCTGATGGTGAGCGGGCCTTCAGAGGCCAAGATGCATGCTGGCAAGGCTGGCAACTCATCGGAGTCTTCTCAGGGCGGCTATGACATGACTGGCAAGTCAGCGATCTGTTGCATGTGCAGATCATTCAAACTTGAGCGCTGCACATCTACATTTCAATCTGTTATACATCATGTACTACTATGCTATGTCCTACAATGTGTTGCTGCCTATGTGCATGCTAAAGCTGTGGAGGCGCAAGACAGGTTGCTGTGTCATTGCCATCCACCTCATCACTTGCAGACTACAACTTTATGGCTGCTGCATTTCCACCAACCTCCCTTCTAGATGCATAAAGTCAATATCTGTGTCCGCAGGAACCAAGCACCGTGGACTGAAGCCTGGTCAACGCAAAGAGCTCATGGCCTCTGCAAAGGAGGAAGCACAGAATCTGCAGAAGGGCATCAAGAAGGCAATCAAAAGCACATAGGCTGTTGAAGCCTGATATATGATACTGGTGACGATGGTATCCAGCAGACCACTTTTCTGACCATATCTGGACTGCCGAACAGCAGGTATCAGATCAATTTTCCAAGTTAGTCGTAGATGAGGGAAAGTTGCTAATGTACTCAGTCTGTTTGTCCGGCCCGCATTCCTGATCAGTTCTGACTTCTAACATTGCAGACATGTATAGTAAGTGCCCTTGAATGAGCATCGAATTCGCATTGAAAGTGTTCAGAGCCGTTTAGGTCAAGTCAAGTAAGCAGTCCAGTAGTTTGTGATGTTATTGTGGCAACACGCTCATCTGGTTGTCATATAGCCAACATGGATTTAGGCTGTCATCTTGTCGACAGTGATGGCATGTTACATGCTGTAAGCCAGCCACTGCATAGCCTGAACACATGCATGCCATGCAACACGACTGAAAAGTCATCAACGCACATGACAATATATATGTTCCATGGTGCACTGCGCAGTACTGGAGTAGAAGCATATTAGCAGTTGTAGCAGCTGCTCTGCAGGTTTCACAAGTTGCTGGTCTCATCCTTTTGTTTGCGTAGCATCCTTGTGACTAGGCCCAAGAGTCAGTAGAGGCGCCATAGAGATTTCATACCATGGCCACAGTCAACACGCTCGATGTCACAATCAGCCAGGGTGTTCTATTGTACCAAGCATCTGTGCCTATCTATGCATAACCAAGTGAACACACACGTGGCATAAGAACAACCCAAGTACCATAATGCTGGTCAGCTCAAGGCACCTTCATCAATACAGCAATAATGTATAAGTGAAAAAGACACGCTCAACATTCAAATTGTTAGGGAGGGAATGAGGGCCTTTGCCAGGGTGGCTGCATGCCTGCTGGCAGCTGCTGTTCATTCTCACCTGAACCCGGTAAGGACCCTAGTGGCCCCCATTATGCCTGAATAAAGATTGAGAAAGTGATACTGGGGGTGGCATCTGCAACTCCTGATGAAATTGTTGTGGCTGCTGCGGAAATGCACCAAAGTGCGCCTGAGCAAACGATGAGGGAGCCATTGCGCAGGAGATTTGAGGCATCACGGGCCGCTGCTGTGTATGCTGTGCTTGCACATGCATACTTGAAGCATTGTTGTGCATGCCCTGCACCTGCATCATCTGCTGTGCTTCATTTGCCTGTTGCATATCATGATGGTGCCCCTGCATATGAGGTCCAGACCCCGGTCCAGGGCTGGGCCCTCTTTGCGGCATGAAGCCTGCTAGAAATGCAGGATGTGAGTCGCCCTGTTGCCATTGGGGCCCTTGTTGTGCACCTGCCTGAAAGCCACTGCCTTGCTGACCCTGTCGCATGGGACCCATCTGCTGCATTGAGCCTCCCTGCTGTGTAGGGCCACCCTGGAAAAGGGGCTGCTGCTGCTGCTGCCATGGATGGCGCTGCCCTGCATGGAAACGCCCTGCCTCTTGCTGCCCCATCAACAGCTGTGCCGGCGGCAGCTGGCCTTGCAAAGCCCGCTCATGCTGTACCTGCCTCTGCTCTGCTTGGAAGTGCTCAGCAGCCCCTTGGTGCACGCCTGATTGCGCTTGTCCATGCTGCTGCGACATCAAGCCTGGTTGCTGCTGCGCAGCAAGGCCTTGTTGGGGTTGGCGATGGTGGTGCTGCTGTATCGCGCCTGATTGCTGCTGCATGCCATGGCCTAGTTGGGAGTGGGCGGGCACAGCCTGCAAAGGTTGTGCAGCCTGCGGTTGCAAAACATGATTCCCAGCAGCAAGTGAGGCAGGAAGCTGAACCTGGGGGGGATGCTGTTGCTCCATGTGAGCCACATGTGACTGCTGGGGCGCATGGGTCACAAGCAAAGGCCTCATAGGCTTGACCCCAGCAGGCAACAGCGGCTGCCTGGGTGCCTGCTGCCGCAGCTGCTGCCCTGGAAGCTGCTGAGATACTGGCTTAGCAGCCTGAGCAGGGGCTTGTGTTGCAGGAACAAGCTGCTTGCCATAAGAGGCAGCAGGTTGTGTGCGCAATGACAATGGTGACTGCAGCTGTGGTGGTAGTGGGATAGCTGGTGGTGGTGGTGGCACAACCTCTTGGATTGTGGAGGAGGCTGTTGGGGAGCCAGGTGGGGGGGCTGGGGGGTTCACAAGGGCCACCTTAGAAGGTTCACTGCCACTGATTGCTGCCTTTTGACTGGTCACTTTCACAGGCTTGGCAGCTCCCAACTCAGCCACTCCTTTACTGGCAGCCTTTGATGTGCCGCTACTGGAAGAGCCACGTGTTAGCTGGTCAGTGCTGCTGGGCTTAGACGTAACACCAGATGTTTTGGCAGGAACTGTACTCAAGTTTGAAAGCCTGCTGCGCTTGCTGGGTGGATGACTGTCAGCATCAGGAGCTTCAGTGCTGGCGGCACCTTTTGTGGCAGACTTCTGAGAGACGGTAGACTGGCTGCCGCCTGATGTGGCCTGTCCAGTCTTGACAGCGGTTGCTTTGCGTCCCACAGCTGCGGCCGGGTTGCCACCGCTGTGGTAGCCTGACTGGGGTGCAGGTGACAGGTCGGGTCGCTGCACACAGCACAGTATTTCACAGTCAGTCTCCAAATCTGGAACTGCAGTGATGTGTAACACAGAACAAGCTGGCTTGATCATCTAGTTTGAAGGTATTTTCGTTACACATAGCTCTACTGGGGTTTTCCCAAGTAGTGAGCAATCATTTCTTCAAAAGCTAAACTTGCCTGTCAAGGACAGCGGTGCTTTGTCAACTATTGTCTTGGTGCGCTGAAGCACAGCCAAAGGATGCTGTTTGTTTTAAGCAATGTTCCAAGCAAAGTTCAACAATGCAAACTGATGCAGCCCGTGCTGCGACAATCTCACAGACTTCAGGCCCTCATACAACACCATGCATGCTGCGTCTGCATTCATCGCACAAAGCCCTGCTGAGAGTCGGACGACTTGACCAGAGGCTTAACCGCAAATCAGATCCTGCGCTGATATATCATACTGCTGTCTGGACAGAAGAGCTACCTGTGTTGAGGCTGTGCCAGCTCCAAGGGGCATGTGCTGTGATGCAGGCGAGGCTTTGTCCATTCCATTCTGCTGGGTTCTCACCGCCTCAGGCGCTGTTGTGCTTGGCTCCTTGGTCCCTGCAATGCCAGGCATGCACTGTGTCAGCTTCTCCTTGCGCTTGTATGACATCTGAACAGCTCATGCAGACAGCAAGCTGACTGATGTATCATGTATGCAGGACCTTTAGGGAGGTACAGCTCCTTGAATGCATGTCCTGCCCCCTACATCCTGAGCTGCGTACACTGGTGCAGAGGTGAAGGGTTGAATGATGCTTGGGCGTCAGACCCACTACATACACTTTGCGCTGTAATACTGCTCAGAATGTGGAGTGTGGTGGAGTTGTGCGCATAATACAAAACTCTCTGCATCTTCCTTTCCTGCGTTTCCCTCACTGTTCTGCCTGCGTAAGTGCAGGCACCGCATGCTGTCGGCACATTCAAATGATTCACACATCAAGCCTGAAACATGCCTTAGTGCAACACAAATCAGTCATCATGCATTTGGCAACAACCTACCAGACGCCTCAGCAGGCTCAGCCTGTGAGCCCGCCTCTTCTTCAGGGCCAGATTCCCAGTCAGCCCCTCTCTCACCAGGCTCAAGCTCGCCCTCCTCTGCTTCTTCAGCAACTTCACCACCACCTTGGGCAACTTCTGCAGCAGCTGCCTCAGCAGCTGATGGTGCCAGAGCCTGATTAGGCTTGATGGCTCCTCGGGGAGAGTCTACCCTGAGAGATGCTCCAAGAACGAATCCACCTTGCAGGTGAGCTGGTAAGGTGGCCAATTTGGACAGGAGAGGCATGCCTGTCTCAGCAACAACAGGACTCGGGGTGGAAGGGCGGGGGCCCAGTAGGGATAGGGACCGTTGAGATGGCTGCCTATGAGATGCACCACCGGACCCTGCTCTCCTTCTGTCGTCCTGCATGTACACATGATCATCGTCATCATTATTGACAACAAGCCAACGACAAGCATATCAAGAAGGGTCAGAACTCTTCTTCACTCATTGTTATCGGCAACAGCCAAGTAAGGCAGAAAAGCTGTGCTGCTCCAGAGAGGTTCTTAGCACAACAAAAGTCTGATGTCTAGACTAGACGTGCTGGACTGTCTTGAGAGCAACATTGACAATGCAGCTGTGCACCTGACTGTAAGCTGCATGGCTGCTTTGACTGGTTGCAAGGAAAGGTGAGTGTGCCTTGCTGGCTTTGTACACCAAGGCATTGCTTATTCCCTTGGCTAGGTCAATGCATTCCAAGGAGCAGGCTGTTACTCTGTGTGCACACGACCAAAACCAGTCAAGCAGAGGGGCAGATCTGAGAGAGAGAGAAGGGGGGGGGGGGGGAGAGTAGCTTACTGGGCCTGATCCACTACCACTCCCAGACAGAGTCCGGCTCAAGGAAGCCTGCTTGGCACTGCGCTCAGCAGAGCTGCTGTGGCGCCTGGGTGAGTGCCCACCACTAATGCTGTGCTGCTTTTGAGCTTCCCTTTCAGAAGCCCTGCCAGATGCCCTTTCGGCGGCATATGCTGAACCCTGGGGCTGCCTTTCTTCCCAGTGAGCTGCCTTTCCGGAGGGCCTTCGTGGGCTTCTGCCCCGCCTGGAGGAAGCTGCACCTCTGCCCCTGGGGGACTTGCGGACGCGACCCCGAGTGCTGCGCAATGCACCAGAAGTGTTGCTGTGCCGTGCGGGTGACCCATTGCTCTTCTTTGTGTACGCCTACACCAGCACAAGGTTGCATGAGCGCATATGCTGAAACTGTTTCGACCCTCCGCTCCTCTTCATGTTGAGCTGGCCAGACGCTGACCCCACCTGTTGCATCTATTTCTGCAATAATGTAAGCATGTTTCAGCGCCGCAGCGTTCTGCAAGCAATGACTTCATAAAGAGAGGCGGGCCGTAGTAACCATGAATGGCCAATGGTGACACTCATGGCTGCTAAAACATGATTCCAGGCACCAATGAGGAAACATTACAAAGATGCAGATCCCCATTGACTGTCCTGTGCTGTGCTGCAGATCTTGTCATACATGCCCATCATTGCAACAGAGCTGATGATAACAAAGGGTACCTGCGGTTTGCCAGGAGAGTGAGCCTGCTGCCTGACAGTGTCCCAGGTGTCACCGCTAGCTGGACTGTCAGTCCTTCTTCTGCCGCCTGCCCCTGGCGCGGCTAACTCACCAGGGTTTCCTGTCAAGCCTGGCGTTTGTTCAGTTTCCCAAGGCACCTGGGGCAGCTCCCTGCCTCTCTTCTTCCTCGCCTTTGACTTGCCCTTGGATGAGGTTCTTGAAGAGTTCTGTGACTGGTCAGCAGCGGCAGAAGCCTGTGCAGCTGGCTGTGGCCGGTCAACTGCTGCCACAGCTGTGGTGTCAGGCTGAGGTGGCGGAGGAGGCAGTGCAATCGGTTCAGGCACATCATGCCTGGCTAGATTCCTGAGACGAATCGCCTCCATCCGCGCAGCGTGGGTGTCCCCGCTGCTTTGCACGCTGAGCCTTGCTTTCGAGGCCTGATCCCGGATCAGCTTCTCAGCAGCAGCTGCTGCTGCTATCTGGACTGCTTCACTGAGGTTGATGGGAGCAGGTACACCACTGCTGACGGTGTTGGTGGGAACGGTCCTGGCAGTGAGAGACAGGCCTGAGCGGTGCTGTTCAGCAAACCCTGCAGCCAACTTTGCAGCCATCTCCTTTCCTGTCACTGCCTTGGATGCTGCCTCCAATGCCTGGGATGCCGGCTGTGGCTGACTGGTCTCAGACGCACTGACTGACTGAAAAGAGGGATTCTTGGGCAGTGCTGCTGGGTGTGCTGGTATGGGCATGGTCCCAGGCACAATGCTGAGCTGGGCAGCAGCTGAGACTGGCATGCACTGTGGGGCTCTGCTAAGGTGACTGCCTGCTGGCTCACTCTGAACGCTCAGGTGCAGTTGTGATGAGTCAGCAGCAGCAGCAGCAGCAGGTTGAGCAGGTGCCGCCACGGGACTGCTGCTTGTGACTGCAACAGGTATGACAGCAGCTGCAAGGATTGCTGCTGTGGCTCGCTGTGGTGCATTGTGCTGAGCAGCTGCCAGAGGACGCTCAGCACCAGCAGGTAGAGCTTGTGCTGTAGCAGCAGGCAAAGCGGGTGGAGTTAGAGTGGTTGCTGTAACTGCACCAGTTGGTGCAGCTGTGCTGTTGATAGTGGCAGCAGCGCTTGATGAAGGAGCAGGGGCAACAGGAGCAGCAGCCGCCAAGACTGTGACGCTTCCTGTTTCAGGGCGTGTCATTGCATCCCACTTGCGCTTGGATGCATTCCTGACAGGGACAGCAGCTGAGTCAGCAGCTTGAGTCTGGCTCAGGGCGGCTGAGGTGTCTGCCAGCAATGGGGCAGTGCCCATTATGGCCACCCCTGCAGCTGGGGCAGCAGCAGCTGCAGCTCCAGCTGCCTTAGCAGCCTCAGTAGCAGGCTGCAGGGACAAGCTCAAATCTCCAGCTGGCACAGCCGGGGTGGGCTGAGCAGGTGCAGTGGTGCTTGGCTGTGACAAGACATCTGTGCTGAGCATTTCCAAGGTGTTTGCCACCTGAGAAAGCGGACAGCAAGTCATCTCTGGGACCCCGGCAGTGACAGCAGTGGCTGATGTGCTAGGCGGAGGTTGAGCAGCCACACCTGTGGGCACTGCCAGCGTGGCAGTAGCAGGAGCACCGCTGCTTGGCGCTGCAGCTGTGGCTGCTGGCAGAGGCTTTGCACCTGTTGTTACTGTTGCACTAGCGGATGCAGCAGCAGTAGTGGTGGCAGCATGTGTGTCAGCTGCATCTGTAGCAGCTGGTGCACTCCTGGTAACGGCAGCAGCGCTGGAGGGCCTGGAGGTTGAGAATGGATTGACGGTGGCATTCAGGCCTGAGAAGGGATTGACGATGGCGTTCAGGCCCGAGAACATGGGTCCAGGGAACGATGGCGGCTCAGCATTGTGTATGGCAGCAAAGGGATTTGGTGACTTGGCCATCTGTACAATGGCTGATGGCGCACCTGCCTCAGGACTGCTCATGGTGGTCACTGCTTGACTTCCACCACCACCCATGCCTTGCTGCTGTTGGCCACTGCCAGAGGTGCCTGCACCCAGTGCAGCTGGCTCACAAATTGCACCCCTTCTGAGCTACTTGGTGATGCACCAGCTGGAAGGGATCTGTACTGATTCCTGGAATGGTGTAGAGCGGCGGCGATATAGAGCTAGTAGCGCAGGCCTCACTAGCTGCAGCCAAGAGGAAGGTGCAGGACTGCTCGCACATGCTTGGCATGACAGCTGGAGACAGGACACCAGCAGATGTGCATTGGTGTCAGACGCGGCCTTACATGAAAAAGGCACCAAGAAACTCACTAATCAAGTTTTTGCAGCAGAGAAAAGTACAAAGCTAAAGTATGGTGTGCTGCCTCAGTACCACACCTGGCTGCAGCACTGAGAGCAGGTGTGACATCTGCTGCTTGACCCCCACAAGCTCCTCTAGCTGTGGGGCCACTCTGGCCAACAGCCCTCTCAGGGCTCCCACCTCCTGGGACAGCCCTGCCTCACCATCTCCTTGCCTTGATGTGGTAGGAAGCAGAGCCAGCTGGCGGTCATCCTGCTGATGCCTGCACCTCACGCTTATGTCAGCACAGACACAATTGCAAGCGCTTCCAGGTTGAGACAGCTTCCTCATTGACTTGCTAGGCCCGGCGGTGCTGGGTCCTCAAGACATGGAACAAAGCCTCTGTTGTGAATGGCCTTAGATCTGCTAGAGGCTAGCTGCACAGGTGATTTGCAGCAATGTTGGTGAGTCACACTAATAGCCATGGCATTGCTGACGTCACCTCAATTCAGCGCTTCTGCCTGATCTGAAACAAAAGAGAGCAAAACCAACTGCTCACAAATTGGCAGATCAGGGAGCAGTCTCGGAGCAACAAACTAACAATAGCCCTGTCAGTTGCACCGCCACAAAAACCCGAGGAAGCTTTGTGGTAGGGCAAACAGCCCATGGATTGGCAGATCACCTGGTAGAGGGAGGGGCTTCTTGGCTGGGCCCCTGTGAGCTTGCCCTGCTGCGGGAGCGCTGGGAATGCCTGTGCCAGTGAGCTGCCTGGTCATGCAGAGTCTGCTGCGCCAGCACCAGGTCCTGCTGCAGCTGGTCAACTTCAGCATGGTGGGCAGCCTCTGCAGCCTTGTTTGCAGCTTGGGCATCTTGAAGGTGCTGCTCTGTGCCCTGCAGCAACTGCTGGCTGTCTTGCAGCTGCTTTGCAGTTCCTTGCAGGGACTGCTGTGCATGCTGCAGGGAATGCTTTGTGTCCTGCAGCTGCTGCTTTGCATCCTGTAGGGACTGCTGCAGAGTCTGAACCTCGGCTTGGGCACCTTCAAGGTGCTTTGCTTGCTGGTGCAGCTGTTGACCTTGCTTCTGTAGCTGCCCTTCAGCCTGCAGGGCAAAGGGGATTGTTTACCGACAGGCCATGGGAAGTTTTGCCAACAAGCAAGATCCCTGTGCCATGCAAGGCACTGTTTGCCTCAGCCCTGCTGTTGGCCATGCACCATGCAGGCGGCTTCAGATTGGTGCATGCTTGGTCTGCTGTAGCTGAGATGACTTCAGATGAGCGCTGGCGGTCAGAAAAAGATGCCTGTAAAACAGCCTGCAGCCTCAGCTGTGTATGCAAATCATCACGTGGCCATTGAAGCGGCACAGTTGGCTGAAATAATTTGACGTGTGTTACAAACCACACTGCACTTGATTGTCCTACTTGCAGAACTGAGCTGGTCAATGTCATCACACCACTGCCCACAAAACAGACGTATCATTCAGTACCAGTCAGCAACTGATCTTGTCCAGTCAATGTGCTAAAAGGGCTGCAACTTGAACATGCAGCAGGGTTGTGACAGGCCAGTGCTCACAGCAAAAGCACTTGCCTGTTGAACCTTGGCCTGGGATTCCTGCAGATTGGCTTCCAGCTTTGCTATCCGGACCTGCTTTTCCTGTGACACCTGCAAGTCAAATGATGCATGCACTGAAGGATCACGTACTGGTCAGGCTTGCCTGTAGCAATGCTCCTGCTGCATGCGACTGTATGACTGTGGATGAAGGTACAGAACATGAGATTCATTGCGCCTGGAACTGGCGCTTGTATCAAGCCCAAAAAGCAAAAGTGCGCTAACTATGTTGGCGTCTCCATCGCTTCCAAGCATCAAGTGTGAGGACTGCGCAACATTGATGTCCTCACTTCAATGCACATCTCTGACATTTACTGCGACAGTGGCTGACAATGCAGCCACTGCAGGAGCACAGTGCTGCTGCATACAAGAGTACTGCTGTATTACTGAGCCTGCAGACAGATGGCTGGGTCGAGCCATTTTGCAGTCATTATGCGACTACAGCTGCAGCATTGCCGAAAAGGACAATACAGCAAACCTGTCGTGCCGCCAAGGGGTGAGAAAAGGGTGTGGCTGCAAGCCAGCAATCGTTGCTACCAGTGTGCTAAGAACAGGCACGTACACCTACAGAGCGTGAGCTCAAGGCGAAGGGTGCTGCACTTGCTAAGACGGCCAATTATTTTGACAAGCAGCCAAATCACACAGAGCAAAGCATGAAGTTGCATCACGCCAGTCAGTCATGCACAACAAGTCACCTAGAGAGCCAGTCTTGAGGAATGGTGAGGATGCACACCAGCCAGTACCCTGTTGCTCATTGCGAGCAGTGAAGGCAACATAACTTACATACCCAACATAACATAGGTTCCATGATGAGTGACTTCTGAAATCATGTTGCCTTTACTGGTCACAATGAACATCGGGGTGCTGGCTGGTGTACATCCTCACCCACTCCTTCATGGAAGCTATGATTCAAACCATGCTCAATGACATGCTCATGAGAACATAAACTCCCTGATGCAGTGACTTGTGAAACAGACTTCCCCTCTGTTGTTCAGAATGCCCATCTGTGTGCCGCCTTAATGATCAACTTGGTCATAAAACCTGTGACAGGACTCATCTTCAACACAGCAGACCAGACACTTTGCATTCCGGCACTTGGGCACACCTGCTCAGCAGCTTTCTGTGCCGCTAATGCAGATGCTGCCTGAGACTTGCTGCTTGCCAGCTGGACTGCCTGCTGCTTCACAGTGTCTGCTGCCTGCAGACCAGACATGTGCTTGTACTCTAGTCATGCAGACCAGCCATGTGCTCGTACTCCAGTACGGCAGACCAGACATGTGCTTGTACAGTAGTCACGCAGACTAAACACGTGCTTGTAATCTAGTGATGAAGACCAGACACGTGCTTGTACTCCAGGACAGCAGACCAGACCAGACATGTGCTTGTACTCTAGCCACGCAGACCAGATATGTGCTTGTACTCTAGTACGGCAGACCAGACACATGCTTGTACTCTTGTAATGCAGACCAGACATGTGCTTGTGCTCTGGTAGTGCAGACATGTGGCAAGCAGTCTGACACCATGCAACATCTCTGAACCCCAACAGGCAATACATGTAATACATATATACAACATCGTTTTGTTATCAACACCAGTCAGAGACAAGTATACAAATCCCAATAGCAAGATAAACAAAAAGAAAAGCTGCTTGTATGCCACAGATTCTCTACTGTGAGCAACAGGCTGTCAGACTGGTATGTATGCCTTGCAGAGTGCAATGCAAGTTGCAGAGTGGTGACTGTGCAACAAAAGAATTGTTCAACTTCCAGCGACAAAGACTTAAAGTCTTAGACTCTGTGCCCGCAACTCCTCTCAAAGCACTTGGTCAACATGTGTCTCCCCATGGAACAGTTATGTACAACCCTGAGCAGATTCCTGTTTCGACGCCATGCAAATAACCCAGACACTCTGTATCCTTTGCAATCCTTTCTGATGGAAGCGTGTGATGCATTGCCTCCAGTTTGATGTCTGTGGATGTGTTCCAAGTGGCGCCAGACATGCATGTGAGGGACAGACATGTCTACATTCAGACATGCGAGTCAATTTAAAGCGACAATGCTGGACTTACCTGCAGGCCCTCTAGCCTCTTTGCCTGAAGCTCCACTAGCTGCATTTCAGCCAGAGACAGCTTGGATGCCACCTGATCATGTGATGCCTGCACCTGCAGCAGCAAACAATGATCATTCACAAGACCTGATGGCAGTCGCAGGACGACGTGTATTTTCATGCAGTGCCAGTAAGGCATGTACCCCATATTACTAACACTGCCAGTGGCTTTGGCCTGTTGGTGGTGAGAGAGAGATAAATTTGATGCATGGTGCTCACAAAGCTGTAACAAGCATCAGAAACATGTATGAGCTGTCTGAAGCGGCTAGGGCAGCCAAATTAAGTGCATGGTGCCAATGGGACCTCAACACGCATCAGGAACATGTATGAGCTGTGTGAAGCAGGCAATACAGCCACGTTGCGCATGCCAAACACGGATCAGATTGCAGCACGCGACAGTGTGTTTTTAGCTACCTTCTGGAGCTCAGACTGAGTAGTCAGGGCAGCCTGACGGGCAGCATTTGCCTCCTGCTGTGCAGACTTTAGCTTGGTGGCATGTTTACTGCTACTCTCATCTGCCTATATGCAAACATCAGCGACCCGCACTCATGTCCAGTGTCATTGCAGACTGTCTCTCACCAGTTGGCATGTTCCAGGCAATGGATGTGTAAAAGTGCTATAAATCAGCTGCTGCATTACTATACCGTGGCTCCATTCTTGCGTCTGCATCTTTCAGCAAGAGCTGACAGTGCAAGGTGTGTTCTGCCGGTATAAGCAAATTGTGCGCAGCTGCAGACCTCTGAGACACATGTTTGGCTTTGCAGTGATGAACTGAGCATGCAGGTGCCATTATGGTACTGCAATCAGATTTGACAGCAGTCCCATGGGCTGCGTCAGGCAACACACCCTGGAATCTGAAAGCACTGACTGCTTGCAAACTGCTTTGAACGTGGTGGCTGCATGCAGAAGAACTAGACATGACAGGAGCTGCTGGGTGCCCAAGAAAAACCAATGAAAGCTTGAAAAGCAAGCTAGTATAGATGACAAGCAGGCAAGCCAAAAGTACTACCTGCACTTTGAGCTGCCTGTTGGAAACTCTCAGCTCTGCATTGGCTGTCTCCAGCTGCGCAATCTTCTGACCAGCAACTTTCACAGCCTGCATGGAAGGTTGCATTGGCAGGCTGGAATCTCTTTACCATCTCATGACCCACATGACCTTGCTAAGCTCATATGCAGGATGATGAGTGCTGCAAGTGCTGTTCAACAGCTGCAGGCTGGTGCTTGAATATCTGAGCAATGCATAGTGCGAAGAGCATTGAAGTGTGAAATGCATTGTGATCAACACGTGAGTTGCATACAAAGTCATTCAGTGTTGCAGCTTGTCAAGACAAGGGCCTCGCATGGCAACATTACGGAGTGGTCGACCTGGACAGCTTGCACTTGAGCAGAGCGAGCCTGGGCGGTAGATATCTGCATCTCCGCTGCAGTCATCATAACAAATGTCAGAATAAACAGAAATGCAGATGTTGATTTCTGAGTTCAGGTACTCCTACGTTACCAGCCTGCTACATGTAGGATATCACCTCGCCTGACTTGACGCAAATGACAGACAAAACCTCCTTAGCAAAGATGTGTGAATACAGCCTCGGTCTTGATGCAGGCAACTTGCGTGTAGCAAGGCCAATTACTGTATGTACCATTTTGATCAAGGAGCTTGTCCAACTCTTCATCATCAGCCTGCTTGACTTCGGCAAGCTCTGTTTGAAGAGCTCGTATCTGTTCTTGCAGCTCCAGCAAGTTGCCAAATTCTGTGTTGTCATCAAGCTGGCCTTGCACCATCTGCGCCCAACAGCACAGTCAGACTCACAGCCAAACAATAAACGCATCATGATGCCTCAGGGGTGACATATTAGCTGATCACCTGCAGCAGCAGCTGCTTTTGTTGTGCAACGCTACGCTGAGGAGCTTCATCAGACCTTCGGTGTGGCCTATACGTGCCATTACCCTGCAGTAAGTATGACAGCCCTAATGCAACAGGAATGTGAGGCGCAACAGTGACTGCTGTTTGTAAACAGCTTCACTATTAGCTCAAGCTTGGCAGCTTATGAACCAGCGACGCAGGCCTACCGGCGGCCGGTTCGCGAGCGTCGTACTCAACATGTTAAACCGATTTAGGAAGTCATCGAGAGTGCGCTGTATGCGTGGCTTTTTGAAGATTCAGCACAGACTGCTGAACCTTGCGTACGGCGGTTGGGCAGGAGCGAGCAGGGAGTTGGGCAATGCAGCAATTGCACTATAAGTACAACCACAAACACCATTCCTGACCCCCTGCCAGTCCGCAGGAGCAGCTGCCGGTCGAAAGCTTGGGTGTTGCATGCAAGGAATGTCAGTCAGGCCAGTCAGGGATTTTACAGTCGTTGGGGCCAGCTAGCCCATTCGACTAAATTGCAGTTTTTCATCAGGAAACGAAACAGGCAAAAAAGTAACATAGACAAACAAAGTCATCATCAGAAAACTGTTGAGAAATTGTCACCGTGCTTTGGAAGTACATAAATACGCAACAAATACAAATCTCTTAGCATGACATAGGTATCAAATACCACTGTTATGATCCATATGTCGACATGGAAGTCATAATACACAGATTGTTATACAGAAAAGTGAAACCTTGCAGAAGGTCTGCAGTCCACATGCATATATCATTTCATAGTATAGCTCATTTGTGACAGCTAATAAGTCATGCAGCTGCTGGGATTCTGTCTGCTTTTCCCTTCACACATGTGTGGTTTTTGTTGTCGTCGCTGTAGTATTGCAAAGCATAATCAAGCGAAAACGTAGCGGCGTACATCTTCCTTAAAGACCTATAACGTCAAAGGAATGAATGAATGATTGAACGAATGACTGGTTTTGACTGATTTTGACAAGGTCAGTAGTCAGTTAGGTAATTATATATATGATCATGAGGCCCAAGCTGAGCAATACTGCCCACCCAATCACAAATTTGCCACGCTCTGAGCAATAGCCATCTGTAAGGCCTCTGTCAATACTGTATTGACAACTGCATTCAGTAAGCCAGTCCAACGGAGCGCCTCGAGGTGCTGATGCAATGGTCTGCACTGTGTCATTTTCAAGCGCTGTCACATCAGCGAATGGCCACAATTGTGAATGCTAGAGATGCATTTTTATGGCCAGCCCAAGTGGCAAGTTGATTTTATGCAGGCCTGAGGTAAACACAGCAAGTCCTGCTATGGCAAGGAGCATCACAAGCTTGGAGCTGAGGCACATACAAAAGAGTTTGGCTTGTGATGCTGAGGATATCACACTATGCCCATCTACAGCATACAGCCTACCTGCAGCACCTGTGAGATGCAAGTGAGGATCTGCACATATTTGCACATACAACAAAAGAGCTTCTGGCATGTTCCATGCATGAAAGCTGGGCACGGTTGACCAGTTTCCTTTCCTTTCTCCGTTATATTCCATCCGTCCTTTCCTTTCCTTTCCTTTCCTTTCCTTTCCTTTCCTTTCCTTCGCCTACCCGTGCCCTCTCATTCTGACACGAACGATGAGATGGACGAATGATCAAGGGCATGAATGAAAGAATGCAACCATGTGGGCCTGACGAGGATTCATGTCGTAGAAGAGTGTCCGATTAGCGCGGGATAAATGCTTGGCCGTCGTGCGTGTCTGCGCGTGCGCAAAACTGCTCTAAAGAATGCTGTTGGGAGACCTGCTCGGGCGCACGATATGAAGCTCGTTAAAAGCGCGTAGACTCGGTGTCGTGTTGTCACATGTCAAGCACTCCTGCATAAAAAGCAGCTTTCGAGGTTTCGCCTAGGATAGCTGTGATGGACTTTTTCGGCGACGTTTTTGGTAAGACCAGAGCTAGTTTGGAGCTATCTTAATATGACGCCGACATTCAAAGGGGGGAGCTGCGCTACAGGGAGCTCAGCTTCGAAAGCCCTTATTGAAGGACTTAACCGGGTCGTAGGCGATGGTCTCTCTGCCCAAGACTGGTTTGCACCAAAAGAAGTCGAAGAGACACCTGTGCGACTACCTTGGCAACCTCTTACTCCGGAAGAGCAAGGCTACGAAAGGTCAGCATCTGGTTTTATGGTCGTATGCATGGCTGTAAAGGTTCCGGGAGTCGCCTTGCATAACGATCTTGCCGAAAAATGCACAAGACAGCGAAACAGTTCAAGCGCTTCGCACGCTTTCTCACACTCTCCGCAGTTGTTGCACAAGCTGGCAGAGCTTACCACGTTTGCTGTGCCATGACATCGAAAGCAAGTCTGACTGGCAACTGCAGGCAGCTACGGGATGCAGTTCTTCTTATTTCTCAGGTCAGCACTTGAATAGCAGTTGTTTCTGAGGTCAAGCTGCCTGCGTATGCGGCCTGTCCTTGTTGAAGAAACTGTTGTGACCTGTTTGTCAATCTGTCACCTTGTAGAGCCCTCAGATCTTCCTTCAAGACGCACCAATGGCAGCAAATCAGCTGCCGGCAGACATCTTTGCATCAGCAGGAGCAGTTTTGGAGGTAAACTCTGCCCTGCTATAATGTCATGTGTCCACTACGTTCATCGTCAGTTCATTGTCAGTCCTGAGACGTGGTCTGGGGCCATATGCCTCGATGGCAATTCTTTGAAGTCCTGACAGGTATGCCTGCACCTTGCAGGCAGATGATGGCTTACGTCAGCTGCGCTTTCGATTGGTCCCAAAGTACTGCAGCGAGGAGCAATTTTGGAACAGATACTTTGCTGCTGTTGAAAGAGTGAAGCAACAGGTCAAGACTGAGCAGATGTGGGGTGATTTTGATATGCTGGACAGTGATGGCATTGAGCCTAGTGGTGAGCCTCTACAGACCATGCTGCCATTTTCTGGTCAGCAGGCAGCCTATGTGCCTATGTGCATTCTGGAATGATGCGACATTATGATGAAAGCAAGCCATGCAGGCTGCAAGAGGCCCACACAGCAGCATACTCATTGCACAAGCCCTGCCCAGTCACCATTGTACATAGCTCTGCACAGACAGATGCCAGACCTGCTGGCTGGATTCGTTATTGACTTGGAGTCAACCAAGTGCATCTCTCCCATGGCATCCATTCACCATGACCAAGTCAACGCGTTTGCGTCAGGTGGGCATATGCTTTGCGGGAGCCACCTCTGTGACACTACATGCCTGCATTTCGACAACTGTATTGGCTGAATGCAGATCCAGTAGGTTCCAGCAGCAGACAAGTAGAGCTGCCGTCAATGCGGCAGCCAGCCAATGCTACCGACACCATGTCTAACATGGTTCTCTCGGGACAGTCCTCAACAAGTGCACACACTCTGGACAGGCCGGAAAGGCCCAAGCCTGCTGCTGTGCACACAGCCAGGCCCGTGCGGATCAATTGCAAGCAGGCTAGCAAGGCTCAGGCTGCAGAGCAGAGATCAGAGAGGATGGTGATGTCTGGTGACCTGGGCAGTCAGGTGCTGCCCTTACACCATGCATACCACATTCGGCCAAGAAGCATTTTCCAATGTTACAGCTAGAACATGTTGATGATCTGGTCTAATCTGACATGTGCATATGTGTGGAGACCTCTGATGTGGTTTGGCGCATGAACACAACGCCCATGACACTGTACAAGCCTAGGTGTGTCTTGCATGTAATAGGGCGTCATGCAACCTGCTCTGGCAGGCAACACCTTGAGCACAGCGATGCCTGCAGGCAAGCAGTGTGACAGAGACTCTGCTGATGTCTCCACGCAGCATGGACTCAACAGCAACAAAGGTGCCTGCCTCTTTCCCTTCTCCAGCTGGTCCTTCTCCCATAGGCCCTTCCCCAATGGGCACTCCTTCAGTGAACCACTCCCCCATGGGCCCTTCTTCTAGGAGCCTGCTGCCTATGGACTGTGCCTCTATGACCCACCCACTGAGCCCAGTCTCCCCAGCCGCCAAATCAGCAACAGGCACAGCAGCAGCAGCAGCATCAGTCTTAGGCACACATGGCTCCCAGCCAGCTCAAGCAACACTGGTGTCTCACCGCCTAGGCCCAGACTTGCTGCAGACAGACAACAGCAAGGAAGGCACTGCTGTGGTGCAACAAAGGGATGATGACAGGAGTGTGATGTTGGGAGGAGCAGGAATGAGTTTGCCCTTCAAGGCTGCCAGCCTACAGCAGTTGGCCGACGCTGCGCTGAAATCCAAAAGGGTGAGCCTGCTGCCATCAGGCGGCAAAGCTCAGGCTGTGTCTGGCCTTACTGGCGTTGGCTTTATGCAATGTTGAAAGAAGCAGTAACACATTATCCAGCTTGACTTTGACAGTGCTGTGCATTGGCAAGTGTGGACCTCCTTGTGGAGAGCTATGCCTGTGTGCACTTATCGCAGGAGTGTTTGCAGGCAACGCTAGTCTGCAGCATGTCTCGCTTCTGCCACAAGGTGCAAAGAAGTATGGCAGCAGGATGTCATATCACAGTGATTCTGTAGGTTGAGACCATGCGGCAGTTGGTGGATCAGTTGGGTGCCATCACCAAACCCGATATCAGCGACAGAGCAGCCACAGTAGCCTGGCGGCTATTCAATCCCATGCACGTGGATGCTCACACTCAGATCTGCTCTGCCAGCAATGAAGGTGGGGAAGGTATCAGCCTTGCAGGCAGCATTGCTACTGCCATGTGTGAGATGAAGGACACTGCAGAGATGGCCATGTTGTGGCTCGAGGTCAGTCCTCGCCTTGACGCGCCTGAGCACTAGTCTGTGTCACGCCTGTGCCCTTTTTTGCAATGGTTCTCCATTAGTCGTCATGCTGATCTGCATACTGTCACCTTTGTATGCTGAGCTGCTCTTACACAAGGGTTCAGAAAACATGTATGCATGGCAGGCATGCCTCCCACCCTCATCAGGTCATGCTGAAACATGTATCAAAGTGCAGCACTTCTAGGTGGCATTGTATGACTGCACCACAGCTGTGAGCCAGCTGTGTATCATGCTCCAGTTTGTATGCAGGTTATGCAAGAAGTAGAGTCTCACTGGACATCAGGCCGCAGCCTGCCAGATGAGCCTTCAGCCACAATGAGTGAGGTTCTTCATGAGACAGTACTAAACAACTGCCTGGCCGCTGTTAATGCAGCCATTGCAGTTCAGCAGCGTAATGTACACACTGCTCAGGTACACATTCACGCACCATGCATGCAATTGTTGTAATGTCTGCGTCAGATGCGTACATGGGCTGTGAAACTTCTGACATTGACGACAGCAGCTACACCCTTCTACTTCACATATTGATTCCGCACCACGCATGCAACAACAGCAACACTGCCGGTCTACAGGAAGGTGAGTATGCAAATTGTTACTGCTGTGCTTGCATGTCAAAAACCATATTGTTTTGCTGCACTGCTTTGGTGGTGCACCCCTGCAGCTTCTCTGTGCTACTGAACGCTTGTCTTTTGTTCATGCAGGCAGGGGATGTGCAAGGCATGGCACAGCAAGGCAGTCGGGCTTTGGATAAGCTGCAGAAGCTGCCTCCCAGGCAGGTTTTTGAGCAGCTTTTCACAGTGAAGGCATGCCTGAGCCTGTCAGCAGCTGCCACCATGGCTAGCAGGGCTGATGACAATGATGTGTTGCGGAGCGGAGTGAGGGAGGTTCACCATCTCACCATTTCAGCGCTGAATCAGCCTGCGCTCAGCAAGCACCAGCTCACCAAACTCTGCCAGGTATGTGGCTCGTGTCTTCATTTCTGCACAGTGGAAGTTTGCAGTGTGATGTTTTGGCTATTGCATGTTGAACAAATAAGGCGGTCATGACAGCTTACTGTAGATCTTCACAACATTGCTGGGCTGTATTATCCTATTATCACACGCACTTGGCTATGTCAGCATGTGCATCACTCACCAGGGGTGTTCATCAAGCAGCTGAATAGAGTGGCTGGACAAGGTATTGTCAGGTGGAAACAAGTGTGTAAATGCACTATGCACATACGTATACGTATACATATACCTATACATATACCTTTACATATACGTATACATATACCTATACATATACGTATACGTATACATATACGTATACATATACGTATACATATACATATACGTATACATATACATATACATATACATATACATATACATATACATATACATATACATATACATATACAATGCATAGCATATCAACTGTGCACGCTGGTTGAGGTTGCTGGTGTAGTTGCACCATCCAACATGCGCAAATGTTGCAAATTGCTTGGTTTGTCACGTGCTATTGCAATATGTGGACCTTTTGATAACGTCTGGCAGGATAGGGCACAGCAGCCACCTGCTATTAGCACATCTGCACTGCATGTAGGTATTCAACAAGCTTGAGGTCATGTTCCAAGTGGCTATAGAGCAGAACAGTCTGAGGCAGCAGACGCAGCAGCAGGCAGCTTGGATTGCAACGGCGTCACAGCAGGACATCAGGACTTGCAGTCCAAACTCTAGCTGTTCTATTGACCAGGATCCTACCTAGTCTGATCTAGGTTATGAGTCATGGACTCTTCTGTGATCGTGTGTGCATTATTCAGGACAAATAAGAATGTGCTAATGTTTTCTGATACTGTGCTGGGGAGTATTGCAGGGTGAGCTTGCAGCTATGTTGACCGCAATGGATGGAATATCTTAAATACTGCAGCTGCGCAGGTGTGTACAATTTGTATCTCTATGTCCTTTGACGTGTCGAGGTAGACCCTGTTTGAGGACATTCTGTGATTTTGCTTCTGATTATTACTTGTATATTTTATGTGTTTTATGGACCAACATTGCTGAAAACTCGTGTAGAGTTCGACCCACATCCCACAACAGACTGAGGTGCGAGCGATTCAACAGCCTTGCATCAGTTTTTGCTGTGAAATCGGTGAGCCACACAAGCAACTGCTGTATCTGGCCAGGCATTAGCAGTAACACTCGACCATCAAGTACTTTTATGGTCTGTAGCGTCATAATGACACATAAGCCTTCTGGTACACACCTGTTCGTTCCATGTGGTACACTAATTGCAAGGAATCAGACCAACATGTCACGCTGTATACGATGTAGATGTAGTACCTCATGGCAAAGCCGTCTGTTAGCACAGCAAAGACAAAACAAAGCAGTGTTCCTCTGAAGCACACCAATGTAAGTCAAATGGGCGGGCGCCATTGACCAAACCAACAAGAAAAATACAGGTGACATCTCAGTTCATGTCAGTAAAGCCG
>JAABUP010001569.1_pt1 | contig 47797 bp, 45 predicted proteins | sample 5559201 | NCBI WGS metagenome assembly JAABUP01 (sample SAMN10711887, study PRJNA513373) | rock metagenome | isolation source: Antarctica rocks | place: Antarctica
GATGAAATCATAGACCTGGTCACGCATTAATCCTGATCATCATGAACGAGAAGCCTCTTTTAACATACGCTTGTCACCGTGGGATATCCATGAGACTCAAGCACCTGATCTCCCCACTCAATGAGAGAAATGCCGTGATCGAGGAGAAGATTTGTTGCGCTTCGAAAATCTTGCTCGACTGTCAAATTCATTAATTCTGTAATATGGTGTGCCTAGGATTCCGAGAGGGTGATCATGGACGACTCTCAATTCTCTTAAGGTCCAGAATAAAAGAAGCGAAGTATCACAGGCCTGAAGAGACGATTGGGTGTGGAAAAGCCTTCCGATTAGACCTGAGAGCTTACAATCTAGTAGCTATGAAGTTACCTAAGTATTCTACTTGATAATTTAGACTATGCGCTAGTGGTATCATATGACCAGTATCAAGGGCACATATGGGTGTCAATTTCAACATAAATCTGTATACTTAGAATATAGAGGAAAAATGTGGATGTGAGTGTATAACACAGAATCCAGTTTTTGTCGCGAAAAGACTTCTGAACCGCACAGACTTTCGGTCCCTACTGTATTTGGTGCGTATCCGGACTCCGAGCTGGCTCTGGAGAGTTCCGACCCCTACGTCCAGTCAAGCCGCTGAACGAAAACAGGCACTGCATGCCATACGGGCCGGCCGCGAAGCTCAGATGCTAAGGCTGGGGGTATCACGAACTGTCATCAGAGGGTTCTCAACGTCACACTCGTATCGTCGCCTACCTCTTGCTTACGACTTATATGAGCCGCCAAAGGCCAAAAGCGGAGCAGAGAACGGGTCGGTCATCCTCATGCATGGGCTATTTGGCTCCAAAAGGAATAACAGGAGCATCAGTAAGTATGACTATCGAGCTGATCTAGTCATCGTTCCTTGCTCACCACCATGTGCACCAGGGTCCTGGCAAGAGATCTGGGGAGGCCGGTGTATGCACTTGTCGGTGGCCACGCTCCGAAGCGCAAAGGATGATCGCTCACACCGTGGATAGGATCTGCGGAACCATGGCGATTCTCCTCATGATCCGAAACACGACTACAGCTCCATGGCAGACGATGTGGAAGCATTCATTGAAGAGCTTGGATTGAGAGAGCCAACACTGATTGGCCATTCGATGTTCGTAACCATCACAGCGCTGCTGCGCGTGACCAAGACTGATCCATCAGGGGTGCCAAAACCGCAATGACGGTTGCTCTGCGATCGCCGAGCACTGTCGGAGCTCTCATATCGGTGGACAACGCTCCAGTCGACGCGACGCTGAGGAGCGACTTTGCAAAATACACCCAGGGGATGAAGCGAATTGAGGACGCACAGATCACTAAACAGTCTGAAGCGGATGATATCCTGAAGCATTACGAGAAGGTACGCGCCATCCCAACCTTTTCTGCCGGTTGCTGACAGGCAGATTCTTTGTGCTTGATAAAGTTATTGCCTATTCGACAGTTTCTCCTCACTAATCTTATCCGGCCCCCGAACTCCAAGTCCCTGCGATTCCGAGTCCCAATTAGTATTCTTGCCGGAGCCCTGGACAACATGGGAGATTTTCCGATCAGGGATCCCGATGAAGCCCGTTTTGAGAAGCCGACTTTGTTCATCCGAGGAACGGAGAGCCGCTATGTCACAGATGATGTTCTTCCGTTGATTGGGAGGTTTTTCCCGAGGTTCGAGTTAAGAGACATAGCATCGGGTCACTGGGTGATCTCAGAAAAGCCAGAGGAGTTCAGAAGTGGTAAGCTAGCTCTGCCAAGGCGTTCTCCAATACTGACGGGAATGCCTGTTAGCTGTGGTCGAATTCTTGCAGAACAAAAATTGAAAGACGGCGCATGCGGGAGGGTATCATGTACATATCGCTTGGTGAAGAACACGATCGAATATTACCCATACCAGGAGACCTACCATTGCGACCTCTATCCTCGACCCTAGCAGCCACAACTTGAATCTACAGTGGCATCCCCCTGGCCTATCAAGAGTCTGCCGCTGTTCTGCTTCCTGATACAGCTCATGAGCTGAGTACTGTTGACGATCTGATCTACCAATTCCACAAATGGCTTGCGAACGTTTTCGCGGGTTTTCGAGCTGACTTCGCCATAGGATGAATGGTATTTGAGTGCCAACTCCTCTGCCTCGCCCAAATTGACGGCTCTTTGAGAGCTTCGATCTGCTTTGCTTCCCACCTACTCACCTTTGTCAGGCGATCCCTGCAACAGGGCTTCGTAGAAATTGTCATACAAGATACGTAACTACTCCGGGCATAGAATTTGCTTCTGCTTCTTCGAACCAGCGGTCCATCGCCTGGAAGCTCTCTCGACTCGACAGATCGAAGACGAGGATCACACCATGGGCGCCGCGGTAGTAGCTGTTGGACAGGGTTCGGAATCGCTCTGTAGTGCCTCAGCTAGGCCACCATTGTAAAACAGTACATCAGAAACGTGCCTTGCCCGGCTGTATCCAGAATGTTTAGTCGATAGCAGGTGCCTCGGACAGATAGCTTTTTCACCTGCGAAAATTGGCATCAAGGAGAGCTGTAATCCGAATTGTGCGCATGTAGTACCTTGAAATCGACCCCGATAGTTGCCGTGGAGGACTCCGAGTCGAAAAGATCATCGCAATACCTCATGACGACTGAAGGCGACGACATGGTCAGTGTCGGGATCTGCCTAACGAAATCGTTTGCGCGTTCAATGTTTGTACATACGAGCACTCTTGCCAGCTCCGGAAGGCCCTATGAGAAGGATCTTGAGCGTGAACGATGACTCGTCAGATGTCATGCGGACGGGTGTCAATGCATCAAATACTGGCTATGGGTTATAAAGGGGCATGGTGGTTAGAGCTTGGGGTATTTCAAGATGAACTGTGAACTTGAAAACGTCATTCTCGCTTAGAGCAGCCGGTAGCCCCATGATTGAGATGTTTTTGCTCTATTCATAAGCTCCATATAGTACGGAGCCTTGATATGACACGTAGGACACCTGAAGCGGATGCGAACAAGAGCGAATCGAAGCCTAGGTGATCCTCCTGCCTTCGATGTTGCCGCTCATACGGTTTCCAAGACCGTCTCCTTGAACTCCCTCTCAACCTTCTGACCTTGCTCATCCGTCGTCGACTCTCCGTGCAGATTAAGTAAAGCGCCCAAGTCAAATTTTGGAGATTTCAGCAGTTTCACCTTGCGAATGTGGACCTATGATACGTCAGCTTGAATTTTCAAACTTTAACAGTAGTCGCATGGTGATTGGAGGGACCAACGTTTTGAAGGGGATATATGCCCTGCGTCGCCTTTTCAATCTCGCGTCCAATGACTTCAGGAATCAACTTTGTCGTCAATTGAGAAAGAGTGCAGCTTGATGCTTCGCGCTGTATGATTTCAACCATCTTCTTTCGAATGGCGCGAATCTGAGAGGAGGCGGCATAGGTGGTCTTCTTGATCTGGTTCGGTCGGCGTTTGGTGAAGGCGATGGCAAAGAGGCGGAGGAGGTAGTCGTCAGTTGTCTTGACTGTGACGTTGGCTTCGATCAACGTCTGCCACTTGCGGACGAGAGAGCGGAGCTTGTCAGACGTAAAGTCTAGACCGTGGAAGTTCGTCAAACAGTTCTTTCCCTGCACTTCGTCCACTCTGAGTTTAACCTTCCGGAATGCGTGATCTTCGTCCTTTTGGAGATCGGCCAGAGAGACCTCGAAGATTCTCCCTTTTAGAGCGTCATTCGCATTCTTCAGACCCGTTGTTCGATTGACCAGAGTCTTTCCCACACTACGATATTGTCAGCTTCGAATGCGACACGGATCAGGATTTCCTCGTACTCTCGAATCTGGAAAGTAGAAGGCGCCTGGATGGCGTTAGCAAGCTCAATGTTACCATCTGGACAAGACGCTCTAACCTTTACAGAAAACCAGTCCTTTCTCGTAAATGGGTCTTGCGTTCTCTTCTTGAGACCTTTCTTGCCTTTCGACAAGCGCTTGTTCCTAGTGTTGGTCAGATATGCTTGCAGCTTTACCATAACAAAATAGTCCTCGCAAACAAAATCTGAGCACTCACTTGCCGACAGCCATGTTGACGATACGTTCACTGGTTCAAGTGTCGATAAGAGACAGGTTGTCGTGATTTGGCATGTGGGCGGCAGGTATTCGACGTTGAGCACTAAAGCGGAGATTCGCACAAATCTGGTTTTAGCGAGATAAAAGGATTAGGGTTGCCAGGACTGCTGCGCTAGCATAGATCACATGACATCGCTACCTTGACCCTGGTTGAGGTTACAACACTACTACTACTATTTCCTACTTCATCATTCACAAGTCCCGAGACATAGCTCTCTGAGACAAGAGCACGATTGTAGTAAGTATATATCCAGGACTGTAGCCTGTAAAGCGCAATGCGATCGCGCCGATGTTCTTTGCTCCCGTCGTCGACACCACAACCGCCTCCATCATATGCCTAAAGCATGCAATCTTCTTGAAACGCGAAGGCAGGCGAGTCTCACACAAGAGGCTTCACAACACCATCTATATCTTACAGCAATTTGTCTCTAGTACTCTCCGTGAGTGGATTCCTACCGGCGCAGATTGCGTCTTTCTTTCTCCGCAGCTTGTAAGGCTTGGATTTCTCATGCTCATGGAGGGTTTCTCGCTTGACGAAGTTTTCGCAGTCTGGAAAACTGAAATATTCGCCTTGACTGGTCAGCAGGTAGACGGATGTCCGGGGTGAAAAGCGGTTGCTTACTGTTGTTCTCGCAATCAATCCGAGATCGCTGCTGTGCCTCCTCTTTTCCTGCTCGGGTGTGTCCTTGCGATCTAGCAGCTTTACAGTTGAAGTAATCTAAGGATCTGGCACTTTGTACATGAGTTGCTGCTCGTGTCAAAGTTCGGGGTGACGTAGGTTGGGAGGCTACTTTGGCTAACAGAGCAGCAGCTTGCCCTCCCTTGGCCTGGCTCCATTCTCTTCTGGTTGCCAACGAGCTGTTGACAACCAACGAGGGTGGGGAGATGGTCGATAGGGTAAGCCGAGGGCGTCGTGCGAAGAGCCTCAGTTCGTTTTCTGGAACTGGGATGTGCATGCTTCTCAACGTTGTCTCAGATTCCGAGCTGCTACTGTTATGAAAAGCTATTCTTGCTGTATTGCGTTTATGGAGGATAATATATTGACTTGCCGCTCGTTAATACAAAGAGGCCGTTGCGGTAAACTGTTTGGCTCCAATCGCTCTTTGACATGGCACGAAGACATCTGCCATAACATCGGCGTTGGTGTACTACCTTGTCCACCATGGGATCATTAATTCGCCATTTTTGCGGCCGTAGAAGCCTCATTGGGAACGTTTGAGCCATTGTGGATACTTTGATGGTCTACGTCGTCTAGTCTGGTGCAGCATGCAAGTTGCGCTGTACGCAACGTGGAGAGTCTGGTACTTATTGGCCCAGCTGCCAACGACATGGGCAGCCTAAGCGCATTTGCATAGAAGAGATCGCCGCGCCTCACATTGCTTCGGACTATGGGGGTCTCAACGTGCTACAACTCAGTGCTTGATGGCACACAAATGGAGCATGAACACGTATATGATCCCCAAGCCAGGGCTCCTGCCAGCAACGGGTTTACATTTTCGATCAGAATAGGATCAAATATCAGACCATCATGCGTAGCTTGCTCTGTTTACATTGGCTCCAAAGGAACTTGACGAGTGATCATAATGACCACCTGCATCCATGTCTAGTATTCTTAGTGGTAAATCCTCTGTATCGCCGACGCCAAGCTGCACGATGACAGAGATCACCCAGATACTCTTTCCGCACTGGACACTGACCAGAAGAATGGACATCCTCAGTGAGGTGATGAGCGTCAGCTGGAGCCATGAGAGCTTGATGTGAATGTGTGAGCCACTGATGATGTAAGATGGCAGTGTCAACAATCACGAAAGTCGTTGCGCTCAATGCTCCGAAGTTGAAGGTTCTATGGCAGCAGCTTGTAGATCGTGAAGCTGACAACAATATAGATTGCCTCAATGCTGATGGTGTCCATGTGAATTAGCTTCACAATTATCTCACTAGCTCTTAACCACATCAAGGTTATGAGTGACTCACATCAACGTCATCCCAAGCACGACCTTGAACGTTTGACAGTTCGGTCATGTTCAATACCTTGCCGGTTGTGACTAGCAAGATCAGTTAACATCTCAACATTAAATTTTCACACCCTCTTCACCTGTGCCTATAGATTCAGCATCATATAGGGCTTCTTACAGTAGCCCGCATGTATCTTTGCATCTATCTCAACTCTACTGTCTTCCGGGATCAACTCGTCTGGGATTGGTACTCGTTCAAGAATGGGTATGCCTTGTTCAACAATAGCGTCGTGTTTCATGCTTTACTTGGACAATCAGTCAGTCATGAATCTGCAACATGGGAGTTTTGAAGTGTTCTTGAATACAGTACGGGATTGGATTGCCTACTTTGACATACTAAGCATCCGATCAATTTTTATGATGCCCAACCAGTGTAATATCTAAATTTCAAACGCCGTCAGCATTTATCGAGACAGGACTGTCAGCATTCATAGACAGCGGGGTCTCTCACATCCGGCATCAGAGCTTGAAAGCGCATGTCCTACGTAGACCAGGTTTAGCAAGAGCCGACAACCGTCGCCTTGTGACCTACTTTGACGCCAGCTATGTTCTCTGTCCTCTGGAAGTAATCGCTCGCGCCTGTGACTGTTTTAAGATAATTTCAATGAATTACACAGAACGGTGACGTACGATCGGTGCCACGTTTTCCTGCGAGAAAAAATCAATCAACCCCCCCCAAACACTGAAACGGGGGACCGGTCATCCACTTACGCGCGTTGTAGACTAAATACTTTGTGACTTCACCCAGAGCTCGACCTTCCTTACGAAAGTATATGACTACGCCACTACCACCCTTTTGCGCCTCTTTGACTGCTTCCTCGACGCCGAAGATCAAATAAGGGCGACAGGTACAGATATCGGAACCGAAAACGTCGCTGCCGTTGCACTCATCGTGGACGCGCAGAGCAAGGCGGACATTCGAGTCAGACATTTTCACAGGATCTCCAAAGCAGTAAACCGTCAATCCGCCTATAGGGGGGAGGAATAGCTTGATATCGCCTCTGGTTATGAGTTCGGGGAAAGAGCCACCAGTGTTCTCGAAGAGAGATCTCCGGAGAGCACCTTCATCTGCTCATAGATCGGAGAGAGCGTATCAGCATCAGATGGTCTAGAGGGCCGGCAAAGCAGGTTGCGAAGCCTTGGACTAAGACGAAGATCATAACATACCTATCCCAAACCTTGCCGCAACCCCTGGCAGATACCACACCGGTTCGACTGCGAACTTGGTTACAGCAAGCTCTCCTGTTTCATTGAGGCAAATTTTGCCGTCCGGCACAAGACGACCTGCTTTGACACTTTGTTCGAGTTCAGGAAGTTTCATATGGGCCTTTGTAATGGCAATAGTTGGTCTGATATCGATGTTCTCTCTTGTGGTGATGTCCTTGAATAGCCATGGAGCCAGATGACCCAGAGGATCTATTGACACAATCCTCTTCGCATCAGCCCACTGAGGAAAAGGTCCAATATCTGCAGCTGGTTCCGTGTTGGTGAAGTCGGGCCTGTGATCGACATCGAGGTTTTTGCTGGCGACAGCAAGTGCGTGGTAGATGGAATAGGAGCCTCCATGTGCACCAATCGCTGTAGGAACGAACCTAATCAGCATGCCCATCACAGAGATTGTGTAGTCTGCTCAGCCTACCATTGCGTCTCCGTATGGTACTTTGGCTGCGAGCGACAACAACAGGACCTCTCTGCATTGGATCCTTGTGGCCCCAGTTCATGACCAGAGGATCGATACCTGACTGCCCAGGGTAAGTTGTTAGTATTATCCGGGAGGTCGAAATTGATCTTCTGGGTGTACTGAGGCTTGAAGACGCATGTTGACTCTCATGATTGCTGTCTACTACCGATAGAGACGGAGATGCTGGAATAGCCATGGGAGCTTTGGAGTCGTCCAGGCTTTGTTTTGGTTGCGTCGTTTTTCCAATTTTCACCGCACAATCTGCGGTTCCAGTCTGAGATTCTGCAAGTTCTTGCACCTGTTTGACCCCCGCTAGTATATTGACTCGACCGCTGATGGTCTCTACTGTCGCGGAAAGTTTTTGGTGATCTTGTTTCATCGCCTTCAAGGTAGAAAGAACTTCATTGAGAAGTTCGCTTTGGTCAGTCACAAGGCCCTCAGATGAAGCCATGCTGACGGACAAGGTGATACGGGCAATGTGAGAGATGTCAAGGATACACTGAGCGTAGAGGAAATCCCAATAGAGCAAAGCGTAACACAAAGCATTTATGAATTTGATGAAGACTTTTGCTGTAAATCACACTGGCATTTGTGGCAGTCAGACATGTTCCAGTAAAGTCATTGGCCTACTGTACAATCGGGAAGAACAGTGATCCTTCAGTGATGACAGGTACCAGTACGTGTATCTTAGTAATCCAGAATGGCACATGCACATAATTAGCGTACCTGTCTACAAGTACCAGTTAGCCGCCGACCAAGATCAACTTACATCGCAGTCGATAGGCGTCCACTCCTCTAAGGTCGATAGCATGGTGAGCACGTCATCTGCACGAAACCCTTTCGCTTGGACAACAATTGAGACAGCTGTCACTTTAGGGAAAACGCAAGAAGTCATCACGGAAGCCGCAAGGCCCCAAAAAGGTCAGCAGCTCTCAAGCATGGATATCATAGAGTCCCGACACCATCGCCTAGCAGGCTTTGTTTCTTACATACTCTCTAGAAGGAACCGCTCCCTATCGCGTTCCCGTGCCTGTTCTGCAACCACGAGAAATCGGTCTCCGTGAAGATGGACAAGAAGGCGGGCACCGGAGAGCTGTCGTGCAAAGTTTGCGGGCAGTCGTTTCAAACCGGCATCAATTGTCAGTCACAACAAGCCTATGGTTGCAGACATGTGCAGCTCTTTCCAGAACGAGTAGCGCAATATCTGATGCCAATCCTCTGGTTTCTAGATCTATCAGCTGCAGTAGACGTCTACTCGGACTGGATCGACGCTTGCGATACAGTCGCGAAAGAAGCCGCAGAGTCGGACAAGATTGATGCACCTTCAGCATATGCCGATCTAGCTGCAGGCGCTGGCGGGCGGCGGAACTCGGATATGCAGATCTTCGACCGACATCTGGTCGACGTGGTCGATGACGACGGGGAAGCGGATTATGCGGACAATTGATCGTTTTTCAGCGGCACGGCTCCACGGGACACCTCGTGATTGCGCATGTGGAACAAAAAGTTGAATATCTTTACTGGGGACCTAAGTGATGCAGGCGTTTCGGAGCTTTGAAGGCCGGTAGCTTTTGTAGACCATCGACTGGGTATAGCATTTCCTTGGGCAACCGCAGAGCATTTATGCAGCTGTTTTAGCTTTTGATGATCATGTCTTCCATTCATGCATACAAAAGCGCATTCGGCCGCTTGTATGGCTTCGAATACTATAGGGTTACCGAAGCCAGTGACCAACGGGTACGAGAGGGAACTGTGACTGCCCAGAAAACATAGTTTGGGCAAAGGATGTCCCTTGAATAATCGCAGAAGCCTGTGGGCCGCTATATCAGACTGTTCTGATCAGTGCTTCGATTTAGTTGCCGCCATGGACAGAACTAGATCGCTCGTTATGTATTTGCGGTTTGCCAGCAATGCTCAATGCCTCGAATGCAACCAAAGGTACCGCGATGTCTTCTTCACAAGGTATAGAATCGATCGCCGAAATCGCCAAGTCCGGGTACAATATAACTACGCGTCATTGTCAATTGCGTATCTTCGGGATCATGCTACGTAGACCTACTTTTTCTCGTCAAGCCCTTGATCGACGAATGCAGTCACAACCCTCAGCTGGGGAAAGCGCTGAGCGAAGCTAGTCACGCCTTCGGGACTGGCGATGAGATTCAAGAAGAGAATACGTTGTTCAGGAACCCCTCTGGACTTGAGCACGTCGACTGCCATCGTGGCAGAACCACCTTTTCCAGAATCTGAGCTCGGGCTCGTCATTTCAAGGTTGGTCTGACGCACCTGTTGCGAACATTGGGTCCAAGAGCAGGACCCACCGTTCAGCGATATCCTCAGGCAGCTTGTCGTAAAACAGCTTTGGCTTGCATGTTTCCTCGTCTCTCTGAATCAGAATCTTTCCAATCCGCACGGATCGGCAGCAGTCGCGAAGACCCTGTTCCATAGCTTCTCCCGCTCTCATAATAGAAACCCCACATATTTTGCCTTGGAACTTTACTCCTGAGTAAGAGCGGCCCACGGGAGTGGTGATTGTATGCTGAACAACAGGTAGATGATTTAGTCCTTCTTCCACGAGGAGACGGATAATTCGGTTAGAATAGAAGATGAAGTCTGCTCTCGCCGTGGTTCTGTCCCGGATCATGCTATTTTGTTTGTACATGAGGCGTTAGTTAGGGCTATTTCTAAAGGCAACCCAGCGGGATGTGGAAGAGCAAGCTCACGTCAGAAGTGCAATGAGCTGAGGGGTCTGCGGTAGAATATGTACATTATCGTAAGAGATTTCGGTCGAGACTGTCGCTGTGGGCTTCTGTTCCTCGGGACGATAATCTGGTCCTACACCTTGGGCGGGGGATTGCGCTACAACCATCTTCAAGTACCTTTCTCCCGATCACCGAGGTATCCTGTCGCTTGGGGACCGTGTCGTCCACTCTCAGACGATGTTGGCACCTACCAAGATGGCGGAGAAACAAAAGTCTTGCCGGAAGCCACTCACTGATGTCAACTGCACATGAAAGTAGATGCACAGGTGTCGTTCCTCACAAGAGTCAGACCGATAATCCATTGATCGTGTGTGCAGTTCTTATCAGCCATGCCACGAGCCACAAGGTATCGCTACCAAGTCTGTCTCAGTCTAGTGCCATGTCCCGAAGGTTGCTTCCTTTAGCTTCACACTAGCGCGCCCGCTGTCATCACCTACATGTACTTAAGGTAGAGTACAGGTACCTACATACACGTACCTTATCCGCCTGAAGGACAACAACAAAGACACCTCAGTGAGTGCACATTGGAAAAAGCGTTGCTGACTACGTTCATAAGAGTCCCTAGACACTCGTCAACATCATCTTATGATGATCACCTTCAACTTTCCTTGGCGTCACTTACTTAAAGGCGATCGTTCTTCATGAAGCGCAAGACTGCGCTCACTTGAAAGTCAGCACGACATTTCGCAACGGTCCACCATATCCAGTCTTTAGGCCTGACATCATACGGAGCTTCGATTCAAGATCCTGAGCTTTTGTACGCCTTCTCTCAATTATACATGCGCTCATCTTCCGGAGCGTATGACTTGCCTGCGTGTCCCATCTGAAGCGAACCTCTCACCATTCGCAATGACAGCCATCAACCCGAGCAAACCTCGCCGCAAGCTAGCAACTTATGGCAAGGCATCACGAAAGCACATCCTCGATTATGGCCAAGGAACCAACCCATCTGACACCCATTCTCACTTTACAGACAAGCTGGTCTTCGATAGCGCGAGGACGACAGATCTGGGCCGGGAATGCTGGCCAGCTTCTGCAGATCAGGACAATCACTACAGTGGGAAGAAAGTAACCAGAACAACCACAGGTAACGACCGCGAGACATCCCTTCCAAACGCTAGGGAGCAGCCCCCCAGAAAAGTTCTCAGTTTAGCTAAGGCAACGACCGCAACTGAGATTGAAAAGGTCTACACTTCGCCCGCCAGTCAGCCAACTTTATATAATGGACTGGGCGATTTAGCGATTTTCGATTTTCCGTCTTCGGATGACTACGACCTAGGTGAACAATCGCGATCAAGAGCTGTAGCGTCAAGGAAGCGGAGAAAGGTGACACCAGCAACAGATGAAGGAACCGACATGATCTTCGATGATGACAGCCTGCAGCGCCACATTGCACTAGAGGACGCACTGGACCAAGGTCCACCATGTTCTGTCCGGAATGCTGAGTCGTCCGCATCGGGAAAAAGAACGGCTTGCAAGGATAAGAAGAAGTCTACGAGAGCTTCGAAAACTTCGTCGAACGCTCAGAACCGTACGCGTCCCACTTGGACATGCCAGGGCACTGTATCTGCAATCTCGGCTTCAAGTGGAAAGGACCAGCGCGAGCAAGTTTGCAGTGCGCCGGAGTATCCGCAAAGATATAATGCAAGATTGGGAAGAAAGCTCTCGGCACTCGCCAAGGAGTCTCCGGTGCCTGCTGTGCTTCAAATAACGGTTGATGAAATCAAACCTGCCCTTTCAGAACGACCTGAACCTAAGCCCTCAATACCGTCCACTCCCGTCAGAAGCACCCAGTCCGCAAAGAATATTCATTGTTTGAGTTCAAGGAGTCACATGGCAGAACCTCGTGCCCATGTCAAACCGAGCAAGCGCACAGCTTCTACCACTCTATCGCATCAAGCTCACTTGTGGGATAACCTACTCAATAACAATGAAGACCATGCGAGCCCAAGTCGTCTCAACGTACGGAATCTCGGAGTGACGGCCAAGTTCAATGTTAGGGAAGGTGCCGAAATCATAAGGTCTAAGGAGGACTTACACGAAGTTTCATCTATTCGACAGAGTCCTAGAAGGCTTGTCGATGCATTGAATCAGCACCACACGATGCGGGTCAAGCGATCGCACAATTTGGAAGGAGACCTGGATGACAGTGATCTAGAGTCGAATGGTTTCCACATGCAATCCTCATCGGAAGAGGGGTTGACTGTAGGGGAAACATCAGCGACTAGCAACACCCAACCCACAGTTCAAGAGCCGGTTCAAGGTTTGGCCCCTGCTCAGCCTCAGGGAGCGCCAGTAGTGCCAGCAGCTGGCCCAAGAATAACTTACGCTCGTCAGCGGTCTTACCTCACTGAGAATGCATCCACCGAAGACGAGCTTTTCAACATGCCAATCGACTCTGGCCCAGATTGTAGGCAAGAGCGGAGACGGAGGAGTGGAAGAGGCGTGCTGCCAATTCTGAAGCCAACGCTTAGCTTGCAAGAAGAAGATTACGTTGTCGGCGGCGCCCCTGGTGGTGGTATCAGAAGTATTCACGAGCTGCGTGAAGCAGGGGAGAAATATAAGTTTGAGCATGGCATTGAAAATCTTCTAGACGAGATCGACAACAAACGAACTTCGTCAATATCAGAGAAACGCAGCAGTCTCCTCGACCTTGCTACTAAACTTTCCGTGCCCGAGTTCGCTCTTCGATTCGCGGAGTATGGGCTCGAACGACGCCTCTTTGCCCTCGGAGACTCGGAGAGAGACCCAATTTCGAGTTTCTTGCTTGCCTCTGCGATTATGTTTCTTCTTTGGAATCAGTCGTCCAACTCACCGGCAACTCGTACGCACAACGAGAGTCTTGGAGATTTCCTGACACTTCTTCTAGAGGCTGAGGAAGATGTTGCCACAATTGCCAGAGATCGACGCATCAACATGTCAAAGGCTTCACGTGCGGATATACTCGACTTTCGTACCTTGGTTGAGCAGTCTTCAGTCTGGGCGTACAAGCCGGCTTTGAAGATATCCGCACAAGTCGTTGCGCTACGGGTGCTCGAATGCATAATTCGTCAAGCCCGAGAAGCTGGTGATTCGTCCGAACTTCTATCGCAGTGTGCTGTCGAGCAGCTCATTAAGATTCTAGAGCTACAAATCAGCAAGTTGGAGGGTCCAGGAACTTCAAATAACGACAGCGTTACTGGCAAGCTTGCGCTGTCCATTCTTGAGTCCTCTACCATGAGACATACGCTTCCTACCGATGAAGTAGTGTGGACTGCCGAGTCCCTCTCAAGAGTTGCAGACTTACTTCCCTCCACGTCGGTATCTTTCGAAGGCGATGCTGGGGATTCTCGAAATCTGGTCCTGCGCCTGTATCTCAATCTTACGAACAACAATCCATCTCTGTGCGAGGCATTCTCGAAACCTAAGATAATCATCGCGATCTTCGGCATTATCGATTCGCATTTCCACGCCCTGTCTCGAGTGGTCGAGGACGAAAAGAAAGCACTGTTGCTCGATAATCTGATACTGTCATTGGGGTCCTTGATAAACTTTGCAGAGTGGAGCGATGCTGCAAGGGTAGCGGTTTTGACTCTACAGATTGACAGGGTCAGTCTTCTTGAAAGGCTATTGCAGGTCTTCCTCGACAGAATCGAAGTAGCTTCCCAGGCGAGTGAACAATTGCATCGTGCTAAAGCTGTTGCTGACTTTACTAGGTGGATTCTGTTGAGGAAAGTCACTACAACGTACCTCTCGGATACCTATCAGTCCTATTAAGTAGTCTTTGCATCAATGATCAGGTTCGAGCACAAGTCCGTGCAAGACTACACGGCCAAAGTCTTGAGCCCCTCCTTGAGGCTGTCGAGGAGTTCCTGGACTTTCACAGGAAAGTTGACGATCAAGTTAACCAGAGTGAAGGAAAAGAGGAATCCCGGATAGGTTTTGTGAACAGGCTGGAAGATATGATAGGACGGCTAAGACACGCAGAGTATCTATGATCCACTGATATGGTTTCATCATGCGGGCACGTTATTCACAGGGCCCTGCTGTGTGCATGTCTTGGTGATATGAACAGTCTAGTTTTCCCGACAACTACGGTATCATAGACCATCAATTGAGGGGGTGGAACTGGAAAAACGCTTACAGTAAATATCATGAACGATTATCTGTGTGCAGATCACCTTTGCGATGTACCACCTAGTTATAACTGACAGCAAGGCCATATGCGCTTGCGGTGCGAGATGACGATCGCAGATCCTCATTTAAGCTTTCCCACATGTCAGGCTTGCGCTTGCGCTTGTGCATTGCGCAATTCGCATGTAAACAAATAATTGTAACAAGCGACCGGCTTTGACGTCTGCCATTTCATTTTATAACTTACCCCTACGTCGTCCCAAGTAGCTCTCCTTTATGTTGCTCGGCCTCTCTCTCCGCTTCGACAATTATGAGCTGTGCGTTGCACCTTTACGTTGATTCAATGCTTGTTCATTGCCTTTAGTCCTTGAACAGGACGTAATCGCTACAGAGTTACCGTACTTCGTACCAGCACCGAGAAGTGTTACTTTACGTAATTGCGCGCCAGTTGAATTGTTCCCAGCTGTTGGATTATTATATCGCAAATTGTGAACAAGAGACCTTGATAGGAATACATACAACATGCCGACTCCTCCCAAACAACGGAAGATGGCCATTGTTGGCAGTCGATCTGTCGGTAGGCTTCATGCTCCAGCGACCGCTCTGCGCTACATCCACTCCGAGGTCCAACTATTCATCTTGCGGCAGGAAAATCGTCGCTCACCGTCCAATTCGTCGAAGGTCACTTCGTAGAAAGCTACTATCCAACGATCGAAAATACATTCAGTCGTGTCATCAAGTACAAAGGGCAGGAATATGCGACGGAGATCGTTGATACTGCTGGCCAGGTAAGAGCTCAGGTACCTGAGTCCCGCGCTTGCAATTTTTCGAAAGAGGAGACTGACAGGTGTATGCTTGCTCTAGGATGAGTACAGCATGTTGAATTCCAAGCATTTCATTGGAATCCATGGTTACATGCTCGTGTACTCTGTCGCTTCCAAGCAGTCCTTTGAGATGATCCGGATAATCCGCGAGAAAATCTTGAATCATCTTGTAAGTCCTTCCCGAGAGCCGACGGGACCCAGAAGAAGTTGCGTTCTGTTCTGATGATGGGATAGAGTGCGGACTGGGTGCCCCTTGTGGTAGTCGGCAATAAGAGCGACCTCAAGTCAGAACAGCGGCAAGTCTCGGTCGAGGAGGGAAGGAAGATAGGAGAGGAGTTCAATTGCGGTTGGACAGAAGCTAGCGCTCGATGCAACGTGAACGTCGCCAAGGCATTCGAGCTGATGATCGCAGAGGTGGAGAAATCGCAAAATCCTGCTCAGCCGACAGGTGACGGCAAGTGCTGTGTTATGTAGAACTGAGCCTGGCTGTCCTTCTCAAGCTGCGCAACCATGATAGAGCTTGGCTTTGCTGAGGATAGTCTTGATGTTGCTTCCGGCCTTTGGTTGTTCTGTCGTTCTCTAAGCGATTCTGGGTTCTTCCTCTACTGGATAGCTACTTACGGCGCAGGTAGGGTGGGTAGGAACTTCACCATCCTGAGAAGCACATTGAAAGTTCCGCTGTTTGCGGGAGTTCTGGTGCGTACAACCTCAAGGAAAAGCCCACTTCTAAATCATGGTGCAATTGACTATCAGCATGCTTGACGAGAGCACTTGTTTGTTGCATTTTTATGTACTCGTCCTCATACCTACACGTAGGGTACAGTACCTTACTCAGGTATTTCCGTACCGGTAAGTTAGCGCCTGTAATGTAAGACCATCCATGTGGGCCTAGTGCAACCTTTGTCAGTCAAATATTGGACCCCTGGTTTCCGTAAGGTACCTGACTCAGAGCACCGTTCATTATAACAAAGTTCGGAAGATTACCTTATTGTGATGACCAGGCCACCTTGCATAGCGCACTGTTGTTACTTCTTCACTCACCATGTTGGATGTCTTTGATTTCATAATAGAGAAAGGCGGGGATCCTAAGAAAATCCGCGAGAGCCAACGCCGACGCTACGGTCCAGAAGAAGCTGTGGATGAGGTTATTGCACTCTATGAAGATCACAGAAAGAGCAAGTTTGATCCAGACTGTCCTGCTCCGGGAACTGGTGCTTACAAGGTGTGATATGCAGCGAAATACGAGGCCTCGCAAATCGGCACAAAGATCAACGCGAATCAGAAGGAGATTGGGTTGAAGAAGCGTGTCAGTCAGATCACAGGCGTGAGCATTGAAGGTTTCGACTGATATGGCTTCGTCAACTGCAGGCTAAAGAGGATGCAAGCGAGCTACTGCTGACGAAGGCGGAATTGGATAAAGAGAAGAAGGTCCTTGAGGAGTGCGCGCTTGAGAAAGAGGCTGCGCTGCAGCGAAAGATCAAAACCATTGGCAACTACGTTCACGACTCGGTCCCCACGAACAACAATGAGGCATGGCAATCTGTAAGAAGACTTCGATTGTTCTATGTCTAATCTCTACTGTAGGATTTGAATGGTCTTATACGAGACTGGGCTCCTCAAGGCAACAAACCCGAAAAACGAGACTGCCTCTCTCATCATGAGGTTTTGACGCGACTCGATGGCTACGATCCGGAGAGAGGGGTCAAAATTGTCGGTCATCGTGGTTACTGTCTTACCGGATATGGTCTTTTCTTAAATCTGGCTTTGGTCAACTACGGTCTGGAGTTTCTCTGGCGCAAGGGTTACAAACCGAATCAGCCACCCCACTTCATGCTCCGGGACTATATGGCGAAGACAGCTCAGCTTGAACAGTTTGATGAAGAGTTGTATAAGGTTACCGATGATGGTGAGAAGCAAACGGACAAGTACCTGATTGCAACCTCGGAGCAGCCACTGTCTGCGTTGCATGATGGCGAGTGGTTACAGGAGAAGGAGTTGCCGATCAAGTACGTGAGTGGAGTTTACTGCTCGTGACCGTCACTGAGTCGTTGCAGGTACGCAGGCTACAGTACATGCTACCGTAAGGAGGCTGGTGCTCACGGTAAAGACGCATGGGGAATATTCCGGGTTCACCAGTTCGAGAAGGTATCTCTTCCGCTGCCAGGTTGATCTTTGATATATAATAACCCCTAAATAGATTGAACAATTTCTACTCACAAAGCCTGAGGATTCTTGGCAAGCTTTTGATGACATGATTGGCATATCTGAAGAGTTCTATCGGTCTTTAGGTCTACCGTATCGCATTATGGCTATTGTTTCTGGTGCTTTGAACAACGCAGCGTCTAAGAAGTACGATCTGGAAGCATGGTTCCCTTTTCAAGGCGAATTCAAAGAGTTGGTTTCTTGCTCGAATTGCACAGACTACCAATCCAGAGCACTGGACATTCGATACGGTACCAAGACCCAGACTGATATCAAGAAGAAATATGTGCATGCACTGAATTCTACTCTTTGTGCTACTGAGCGGGCATTATGCTGCGTGCTTGAGAACTATCAAACAGAGAATGTACGTCTTCAATTAAGCTTCTCACTTACTCGGTCTTTTCCAGCCAAGCTCACTTGCACTAGGGTATCAATGTACCGGAGGTCTTGCGGAAGTACATACCTGGCGCACCCGAGTTCATCGAGTACACGAAGGAGCTTCCCAAGGACACAACATCGCAGAAGATGAAGGAAAAAGCGTCGGCCCCTAAGTCTAAGATAGCGCCGGCGACGGAAAAAGCGACAAAGGACATGGGGAATCTCGAGGTCTAACATAAGATTGCCAATGGGTTGTGACACGTCTTATGTGGCTGCTGCTTCTGCGAGACATTCTACATATTTGTTATGTGGCACATTCGGGATAGAAGTCGTCGAACTTACTTGCCTTTATCTAATGGAGTACAAGAAGGCAATCCAACGCGGCTTGAGGCGCAGTCGAAGTCATCATATGATATCATAGCAGTAAATTGAATGCCCTCAAGTGGGCCTTGGCATGTGTACATAAGTGCATGCTGCACGTGTGCGAGTGCAGTGTAGCGTACTGTGAGGTGCCTTCGTGCGAGTACTTGTATATATATATATGATTAATACTCCATCGCGAGCTTGCAGTCACAGCTTGCATCGTCATTGACAACTGCTTGAAATGAAAGGAAATGATAGCTTGATGTTGTAGCTACATTGACAAGCCAAGCGTTGATGTCATGCGGTACTGACACGCCTCTTGGCAGTCAAGTTCTTGACGCTGCTTATCGAACGGCGCCAGACTCTTGTGTCACAAGAACGCCTTCAGCATGGAGCAAGTCGAAAATTTCCTGTGTCCATTCTGTGATTTCTCTGACAATGATTCTTACTTTCTTTTGCAGCATGTGGAGCTCTGTCACCCGGAAAATGGTGATTCACCTTTCATAGTAAGATATGAGGGGGAGCACCCACACGCACATCCAGACGAAGAAGGTAACACTGGAGGCTTTACATGTTCACCTTCCGGGGATGACACTGAGGAGTACGTCGACTGTCCGCGGTGGTGCGGAGAAACTGTCACCATCGCCGAGCTGCCCAGCCACATGGAACTGCATCTTGCCGAAGGCATGGCGTTCGATGGGACAGGGCGGATAACTACGGATGACGATGACCTTCAGCTTCGGGATGACAGAACACTGACTCGGGAACTTGAGACACGCTTCGACACGTTCCTGCCTGATCCGCTACGCAATCATGATCATCTACCATGGTTGACCTCAAATACGTTCCCCAACGGCCAGAAGAAACGTGACATTACGGACTGGAGAAGGCTGCTTCTGGGGTTAGGCTCTTCTAAGCCGAAGCACAAATCCGCGAAAGCAAAGCATGCAACCGTTCGTCGACTCGGCGCACGTATCCCTTTTGTCCTGAGGCTATTGGATTGGAGCTAACGTCTATCCAGAAGGCCGAGCTTGGGCCATACGCACATGAGGACAGAATGCCAGTATGGCTACGGAAACAATTGGAGCAGGGCGCTAAGACTAATTCCATCAATAAGATCAGCCTCGATGGGAACCTGAGAAAGGTTGAGATAGTAGCGAACGAGACCCGCGAGATTGTACCAGTTCTTGCCCAGCTATGTCAGCAAGATCGCTCAGTTGAGCGAGCCTTCCTTTGCCATCCGGACCTGCAACATGTTGCGAAGATGTCTCGGGAGGGTGGATTCTGTGGCTATCGCAATATCCAAATGATGGTCTCTTTCATACAGGCTACGAGGTCTCAGGGCTTCGAGCACTTCCCAGGAAGAATTCCTTCGATTTTCCGCCTCCAGGATCTCATCGAATCGGCGTGGGATAAAGGCATCAACAGCGCCGGTAGGATCGAGACTGGTGGTATTAGAGGGACAAGGAAGTACATCGGCACGCCAGAGGTAGCGAAGTCATCACACTCCTTCATTAAGTAAGCTGCTGATTGAGTAAGGCTCAAGCCCTATTCATAAGTCTGGGTATAGCGTGAGTGATATGTGGAGATCACGAATCGACTTATGAAGCTAAATCCCCCTACAGATGTGAGGCAAACGCCTTCAGCCAAGCAGGCGAAGTCCTCGCATATGAACGACTGCTGCATGCTGTGGAGCTATATTTTGTTACAACATTGGATGACCCTCTTCAAAAAGTCTGCCGAAGCTTTTTGCCGCCCATCTACTTTCAACATACCGGTGAGTGCGGCCACGATCTCTTTTAGACTTGCGTCACACATATTGACTGGTATAGGCCATTCGTTGACAATCGTCGGTTTTGAAAAGAGGAGGAACGGTACACGGAATCTGCTAGTCTTCGACCCGATGTTCAAGCCCTCGCCCGGCATCCAGCGTCTGATTGGCACAGACTTCAAAGCAGCAGGCCCTGAGCGCTTGCTAAAAGCTTATCGCCGAGGCGAAACGTATCTAGGTAGATACAAAAACTTCGAGCTGCTCAGGTAGGTGCCACAGTAGATGTGCGAAGGGATTTACTGACTTGGACAGGTTGACTGCTCGCCTTCCACCGGCACATTCTTGCGTTGCAGAGTAGCTACCGCGTGCCGTACTCAAACTTCTTTCCATGACCCTCGCTACGGGCAAGACTCCCAGTCTGGCTCCGTGATTCTTATCTCTTCTCCGATTGCATAGTATGGCAGAATCAGGTATAGAAAATCAGCATGGACTTAGGCGCTTTAGACTTTTCATGCTGGGAGGATATGTATCATACCCATATTGCGACGAGGGAACCCCTGTTATGTCAAGTTAAGACGGTGATATTATTCACGGATCATGCGAGTCTTCGCCGACTCGATTGTTCTCTAACGTCCCTTATTGGCAAGAATACCGCCGTCGCCATGATGTAACTCCGAACTCTCTAGCCATCTCGATCTGAAGATTCGAAGTCTCACAAATCATATAACCTGGCCGCGAAGGCCAGTATTTCCTTATCCGCAAACATCTCGCCCTACAAGTTTGACATAGCCCACCGTAGGGTTACCAACTTCGAATGTGTACCGCAGACTTCCCGGTCGGGTTCTCCCTAGAAATCTGTCGGGACTGAGCTTTGGAGCATCCCCATGCACACTTTGCAGGTTGTTGGCGTAAGTGCCGGCACAGACGAGTTGAAAGTCTTTTGCACATTCTCTTGGCTCTCTGTAACCACCAGTTCTCTGATAATCGGTTTGACAGGACATGGCCCAGAGCCGAGACGGAGAGCTCCCAGATAGCAAGTCTTGAGTAGCAGCCATCATAATGATGCCCTCCAGCGACAACTCCATTGGCAGCGGTCCTGGGATGCGAAGAAGTAGTGAGGCCTCTCAAAGATCTCTTCGCGAGCCTAGTCGACGTCGCCCAGATCCTAACAAGTATCCAGAGAACCAGATCATTGCGTTGAACTCATACTAGGTACCATCGGGAACGTGCGCTCCGACAACCTCAACAAGAGAAGACTGATGCCCAATGCTATGGACAAACTGTGATCGTGGAGCAAGTTATTCATGGCGCAAGGATCGAGCTTTGTGGAAACCCTGTAGCAGAATCCCTTATCCTCGCCCGCGTTGAATCTAGTGACATGATCGAACTGACTAATGGATTCAGAGTTGACGAGAAGCGCCCGCTGTTTTGCTCAGCGACAGTGTGAAGAAGGCCAATGTTACGGAGACGACACTATGAGCCGATTCGTAGATCTCGGGCGCTATCAGCTACAACTGCGAGCCGCGCTGTTGATCAGATCCAACAGATCAGCCTGGCTCCGCGCAGCAGTCCATTCAGGTCAACGGCGAACGGTATTAGATGACCCAGCAGAGGGACCCGGTAGGTTAGCATGCTGACACTCCCGATGCTTTGCCATCCGCCTCTTTGGAATTATGGGCAGGCCATTGGGAATGCGTGCTTCATAGGAGATGTTGAGAAGGGGAATGAAGCTCGATGCTGGAGGACGCGCAAGAAGGGCGCCGCACATCACATTCAGCATCGATTATGAAGCTCGTGGTTTGTAGATATGAATGTTCAGATTCGGGTTGAGCTGAAATAGTCCTACTATTCTTCCGGTGATGGCAGATGCTCACACCACACTGATGAATCCGGAACACTGTCGTGAAAGCAAACGTCGTTGCAGCACGTAGGCCAGTCCTGCGGTGAGCAAGGCTACACATCCGTTTCCACCCAGAGGACACTGCACAGAGTTCTCAAGAACGCTGACGGATGAATTCGAGCGTAGACTGCATCTTTGCCGATGTATTTCAAGACCGAATGCAATGATGTTGCGGAACAGGAACCGCGGTTTCGCTTGCGGGCGCTACACAATCCAGCATGATTAAGGTCGAGGGAATACCTTCCCATGCAGCAGCTAGAGACTCTATCTAGATCTTGTTCTGTCCATATCTTACTTAACAAAAATTGGAGAATAGTCTCCCCAGCAAGGAGCAGTCTATGAAGTACCCATGGCGAGACGAAAACCAAACATCATCATCACCGGAACTCCGGGCGTCGGGAAGACTAGCCACTGCGAGCTCCTCGCGCAGAGCACCGGTTTGAAGCACTTGTCCATCAATCAGATCGTGAAGGGACGTGATTGTCACCATGGGTGGAACGATGAATTGAAAAGCTGGATTGTGGACGAAGACAAAGTATTGCGGACCTCTTTGACGCTGATGCTTAAATGTGACTGACAAACGGTTCCGCGAAGCTGCTCGATGCTATTGAGGACGAAGTCAAGCAGGGCGGCTACATCATAGACTGGCATGCCTGCGACATGTTCCCTCAGAGCTGGATTGACTTGGTGGTGGTATTGCGGACAGACTCCACCCTGCTTTACGATCGACTTGCTTCACGGTACGTCCGTTACGGGACAACGGAAATAAGCGTATCATTGACATCCTTCTACAGAGACTATCCTGAGCACAAGTTGCAAGAGAACCTGGACTCGGAGATTATGCAGGTGCTGTTGGAGGAAGCGCGAGAGTCGTACGATGCGGAAATTGTGGTGGAGCTGAGGAGCGATGGGACCAAAGATATTGAGAGCAACGTGGAGCGTATCGAAATGTGGATCAAGAGTTGGGAACACGACAACTCCGACAGCGCTAAATGAGGGTGAAAGCAATCAGTATCGTGCTATAGCCAGCATTGACCTCAAGTGTAGCTGGAAAGCCACTGCTTGAGCTTTTCCAAAGCCTTGAAGCGATGGGAAATCTTGTTCTTTTCGACCTTATCCATCTCGGCGTACGTCTTGCCCTCGTACTCGAAGATTGGATCCCAGCCTAGGTACGTCAGCATCTGCTCCCTGGATCTCTGTTGATATGCCAGCTGACCAAAGTCGGTAGGGCCGCGAGCTGGCACGATTCTGCCCTACACACTTAGTCAAAGACGACCGTGATTCCTTTTGGAGTCCCCCCTACCGTCGTCCTCCCTTGGAAGATGATGGGTTCATGACCCGGGCCTTCCGAGTACGCAAAGGTGCACACGGCTTGGGCAGACTTGTCTTCATAGGCTATCAGAAGGTTATTCAAGCCGTCATGCCCAAGTTTCTCAAGGAACCATTTGCTGCAATGTACATATCTTTGGTTAATCTACAAGTCCGCAGCATTTATGAGTCGCTACATACATATAAGGACCTGGAAGCTCTTTCAGAGCGTTGAAGCAAAGACACGTATCCTCCACCAGCACTGGGCCTTTCACCTGCAGGATGTTTCAGCATGCGCTTGGACCATGATAGAAAGTGAGCATACATACAATTTCAGCTGCTCGGCGGCACTTGTCGGAGGAGATCTCGTCGATTGTGCCTTGAATCTCAACCAAATCCAATGAACGACTTCGCAACATGACAATGTCGCCCAGGATCGCCTTGACCTCCGCCAGCTTGTTCTTGTTCCCGGTAATGAAGTACAGCTCCTTAGGTGACATGATGCACCGCTAGAGGGGAAAACAACTCTGATTGTCAGGTACAAAGTGACGAATAATGCAGAAGGGCTGGGAGTCTAATTAGAACCGAGGGGCTAGCGCCTGGTACGAGTACGAAGTACATGTCCAAGATCCACGCCAGAATTCAAGTAGTACAGCACTCGTCGCAACACTCGTTGACTGATGCCATTATGTCACAGCTATATTCATGTACATTCACTGCTGGAGTTGCGAGATCATTTTCGTACCATGTGGTCGCCTTTAATCCTTCTCAAGAAATTCTTCATATCTCGGGTTCACTTCTGATAGTACGTTAGAACCCTTTTGATATTTTCGGGGTGAATGAGGAGGCAGTAGGATCCTTGGTCTTTCCCATCGTTGACCAGTAACCCTTGATACCTAGGACTGCTGAGAATGCGGAACGAGCAGAAGCCCGCGCAGAATCTGGTAACCCTGCGACCTCTGGTGGTAACATGTGCGTCGATTTTCGTGCCCTCCCGGTTGCCCTCCTGGGACAAGGTTTACATACGGAGACACTACAGCCCAATATTCATCTCGGTTGAACGACGGCGTGGCTTCAAGACCCTCGGACTGAGGATGAAGCTCAGGTCGTTGCTGCACCTGCAATATGTTTCTTTGTCAGGCTGTATCAAGCTACAACGAGCACGGTATACCTAACTGTTGACACTACTTGCGGTGTCAGGACTGCGCTCAGGTGAGAAGAGTGATCTTCACAACGCGGAGATTTGATGGTGGTAGGTTCTGTACGGTCAAAGCCGCGGAGATCGTGGCGTATGTCAGCCTCCGTGGGGCACTGGCAATAATGCCGAAAGTATCCCTCTCAGATCTGGCTGGAACATCCCACGTAAACACACGATGCAGCGTCTGGCTGAAGCTGCGGAGGTCGAATCTCGGTCACTGTGGGCATTGCTCGCGGCTTGTGTTTGCGTTGCTTATGGGAAAAGATGAAAGCTGTACTGTGCTCTAAAAGATATGTGGAACGTGGTGGAGAGCTCATCCAACACGACGCCCTGGCAATTGCTTTGCTCTCAGCCCAGTTGAAGGCGGTAGCCTTAGTGGCCTGGCCGTGGCCATCAACCTTATACACATGGGGACGCTCCTATTTTAGTGCATTTGGATGCATGACTTGAATGGTGCCGTGTACGGGCTGCAGCGGCTTGACTCGGGACAGGACCTCCTAATTGAATTCAGGTAGGAGCAAGATGAGCTGCAGGACTAGCTGAGGACCCTCACACTACTTTGATGTCTACCTCAACTCTAAGATACACTCTATGAACTGTGAGTTGTTAACACAAAAACAGACACATACTCTGGAATGACTTAGGAGTTGTTCTGTTTTCTGATCTTCTCTGTTCTTATCATGTTCAGTCTCCTATCTAGTATTATGCTTTAATTACTGCCCGATAGATCTCTATACTAATTTTATAACGTTTCTATTGATTTTTCATTGCTGTACCATGCTCGCTGTGGTACTGCAGCGGTGAGCTGACAAATTGACAATATATTGTCCACTCTGAGTATCTCCTTCCTGGCGACTACCTTAATCATGGCGCTTTCATGCTACCTTAGTCACATGTCTCCTTCACTAGCTCTGCATCATGTCCTTCTCCTTGCCGGATTTGTCGTGAAGGTCCTGTCCCGAGTCATTCCGCGGGCTGCAGTCTTGCAAAGAGTAAGCGGTCCATGAAAGAATACTTTGGATACCAAGAGGTTGCGCTGGATTTTTTGAGTCCGCACGGCTATCCCCATATCATCCTTCTCCTCTTAGCAGAGCTCCTAACTTCGCAATGACGAAAGCGAGTCACCGATTGAGGTCTCAATGATGAGAATAGGATCTGTCCTCGACAACCTTGAGCTTGTGGTTGGCGCAATGTAAGTAAGTACAGCTCCGCAGGAGTAGACGAATGTTGCAGGTACGGGCCTTAGACTTCATAACGACCACCCACGCCGCCGAGCGCAAAGAGATCATTGAAGGATCAAGTCATCGGAACGAATGAACTAGCAGATTATCTTGCTCGTGGCAAGGTGCCTTGCTGCGTCGTCTCCGCCACCCACATTGCCCAGCCAGACTGGAGGTCTGCACCTCGATCAATTATCATTTCTTTAGGTTAATATACATACATTCGAATCTGTAATATTACCTATCCAGCTGATGAGTACATGTTATCCAGCTCGTACTCAGTCGAGCAACGGATACATGCTTGCAAGAATATCTGAGATCCTCCCTCAATCAATCAGCGCCCCAGAATACTTGTCGTCAAACAAGAACACGAACCTGGATAGTCGCTGAGCATATAACATCCAGAGGCTTCGCGCATGACACTAATCGATCATGGGCGCTGTCTGACACCTAGATGCAGTGACAGAAATCTCGTTGATAGGGCATCAGGCATCAGTCTCGTCTTCCCAGACCAGAGATGTTGCACGAAGCCGCCGTGGGAATGGTCAGCATTCACTGCAAAACAGAGAGTGAAGGTAGATTAACATTTCGTCATTTTTCATCCAACTATAATTGTGCATCTTAAGGTCTAACATATACCTCATCAAGATTTCTTGGAGCCCAAAAACACCCTCCAAGAAGGAAGTGGTGCCATAGACACCGAACGCCCCGCTGGCTAAACAAGAGTCTCTAAAAACGAACCGGACCTGATATACAATGCCGCAGAGGATAGAAATGCTGCTTCAAATGGAAGGAGATGTTTCTCCAGCGTGGCCAGGGTAAAGCAATTTCCGTACACGAGGAAAACATACATGCATGGAAAAAAATCTGACTTTGATTTCACCACAGCTGGCTTTTATAACATCACTGATATCAATGCCTTGCTCAAAATGATATAATTGAAGAGGGATGAGTATCATGAGATGCATGACGCGCGAATCGATGCAGAGAATCTTCGCTTCTCTGAGCTTAGACCCCTTCTACATCGCTGATTGCCAGACCTTGACCATCCTCGGTTACTTGGCCCGGTGAGTCGTATTCGAGCCTCTCCTGCTGTGCCATGGCTTGAGCGGAAACAATCTCGGCTAGACGCTTGAGACGTGGAGTTTGCAGCCCTAGAGACAGGTCAGTGATCGTGACAATATACGCGGATTGCCTCATAGTACTTACAAGAGGGGGTGTAGGTCTCTAGAGCAGTAATGACTCTAGGCTCGGCAATCTCATATGGTCCACTGTCTTCCATGTCAACTGCAGTAAGTAGTAGCACATCACTCTTCTCTGTGACCCGAGAAGCGACGGCTTTCATGATCTCGCCGTTGATGGGTTGCTCGTAATCCGCGACAAGATATTGATTGAGAAGCTTCTGGATTTGATTTGGAGACAGCATCCAGCAGATATCTTGGATGATCTCGATATCATTCAATGTGGCCTTCTTGAGTTGCAAAAGCTTAGTGGCTTGCATCAAATGTTCCAGCTGTAATGTTCCCTCCGGCATGTCGTGACTCTTACACCACTCCTCAATTCGGGTGATGTTATAGTTGATCTGTAGGCCACGCTTCCATGACAAGAAGTTCCGCCGCATGAGTAGATCGTTGAACGCCGTGACACCAACAAGTCTGAGAAGCTCCGTGACCGTCTGCGTAATGATAGTGTCCTCAAGGTAGTACGCTTTCATAGCCTTGAAGACATTGTTAAGCAAGCTTAACAGGTTGTCCATGCTGAATGCAGGCGTGTTATTCGACGGAAGAAGCTTGCCGAGGAAGCGGCTGCTCTCGCTGGTCACGAAACCAGGAAGAGACTGCGATTCGATGATGGCGGGTACGATCATCTTTTGTAGCTTCTTCTTCAATACTTTCATCCACGTGTGGTAGATATTGAACTCGAGACTTTCCAAGTCATGCTTCACAATTTCCAAAAGTCGATCGTACTCATAGTTGTCGGTCTTCTGAGCTTCGTACCAGTCCTCTGCAAGGAAAACAAAAGACAGCATCTCGTGGACGTTCGATAACCAGAATGCGCCAGGATTGATAGCTTCCTCTCCGTCATGCTGCATCACTTCTTGTTGAATCGACTGCATTACGTTGGCGAGGAACCGTTCGGACTCCTTGACAAATCCGTTATTCCACATCTCGGAAGTCACCAAGTTGATGAGGTAGGCTGGGAAGAGAACTTCTTTGTCCGTCGGAGGTGGTGTTGTGCCAGGGCCGGGTATCTTAAGATTTCGGATGAGACCCATAGCGACTTCGTCGTTGAGTCCGTCCTCATCACTAAGTAGGTTCTCCAGCTCCCCTTCGACGGTGTCCAAACCGGGGCTGAATGTGGAACCGGAGAGATTCTGGCGGTGCACAGTGGAACCCGTCATAGCCATGGACACCGGACGAGGATTATAGGCTCCACTGAAGCGTTCCATGTCTATCCGTTCGGCGCCAGCGCTTCGCCTCTTGGGCTTCTTGGAGGAGACAAGGTTGATCAAGCCGTTCGCTGGTGGCTGTGTAACGTTCCCGTTGTGCAGCTCTCCATTGCTTGGTGCTGCTCTCTTAGCCAAGTCTAGTTGGTCGTGCAAGTTGGCAAGTTGCTGGCGCAGGGAGGCCTTCTCAATCTCGTGCTCGGAGCCCGATTGCCTCGCTTTCTCGAGCTCAAGGTTGGTGATCCGAAGAGATTCCCGTAGCGTCTTTTCTTCCTCTTGTAAACGCTTCATATTCGCAGATGACTCGTCATATGCTTGTTGGAATTTTCTCATCTCCCCTTCCATTGCAGTTAGATGTGCTGCAGTGATACCCGCTTGATTCGCTTCAGCTTGGAGCTCCTTCGAGCGACTTTCGAGAGTGTTGTGCCGATTCTTCCACGACCTCAGCTGGTTCTCGTAGTTCTCAACCTGTCCAGTAAGTGCTTTATTTTCCCGCTTCATCGATCCCAATGACTGGGTTAGCTCGACCACCTTGTTCTCCAGTTTGTAGGAGATCTGCTTAAGATCCCGGGCTTCCTCGCGTAGAGTCTTATACCCGCGACGAGCCTTCGTCCCCCTCCAAAGACTCTGGATGATAACAATCTTCTTACGGTACTGCCTCCACGAGCGCATCTGCTGCCGCGAGCGCCATGAACGCTGAATCGTCTTGGCAGCATTTCCCACCCTGGTTTCCATGATGTTCCTTCTGCAGAGATAGCCTTTGAGGACCGCCTGGAGTACAATGATGTTATTACGGATCTTGTTGAACTTCTTCCTCTCTTTTTGCCCCCTGAATACTCTCTGAAGTGTTGTTGCGGCCTTGTTATGGCGAGTCCCTTGTGCCCGTTGCCTAGCAATGTGGCCTCTGGTCAACGCCTGGAATATTGTGATTGACTCCCTTGCCTCCAAATATTTGCGGCGATAATATTTGCATCGAAGATTCTTCTGGATCATGATTGCGCATTCATTCAATCTGGATGTTCGAAGGTTCTCAAGAAAGGCTAGCATTCCTGCTCGGAAGAAAATCTTCGTCAGACCCAGTTGATACTTGTCGAGACCTGGGATGCTGCCAGCACCGAGTGCTTTCTTCAAGATCGCATTGGCCATCTCTCGAATCTCCGAAGTCCAGGACTGCGAGGGCACAAGCATGTAATAACGCAACGCAAATTCTTCATACGTCCATCGGGTTGGATATCCAGCGCAGCTGATTCTTACAGTCTCCAAGACGCCACAAGCCCTCAGTTGGCTGAGAACCATAGGTCCTTCGAACGTCCAAGCTTCTTTGCTCTCGTTGGGTTTTATGCACCGAATGTAATGCACATCGGTGGAATTGATGGTATGCATCAACTCGATGAGTGAGGACTTGAAAATACCACCAAGAGTGGGTTTTCGGTTGACAGCTACACCCATCCTACGCCCAGGAGGCGCTACTTGTCGGGAACTAGCAGCCGCTGCTGCATCCTTTTCCCGGACAGTGGAGGCAGCTTCAAGGACCTCGCTCAAGAATGAATTTGTTGATAGCCTCAAGACCTCCATATGCTCGTCGGGAACAGTATCTCGATTTTTTTCGATGAATCCGTCTGACTCGTAGGTAACGTCGATGGCATAATGGCAGACCGTGAACGCGGACTTGCCAAATCGAGGCTTCTTATAAAACTCCTGTTTGTCTCCTGCGAAGTTGTGGTGCAGCTTCGTGACGAACTGCTCATCGGATCCCATGGGCAAGCGAGATTCTTCATCCAACAGTGACAGTATGCCAAGCTTTCCCTCGATCAAATCGATGCAAGGCTGGTTGTCCGAGAAGTCTATAAAAGTCCAATCGATCTGTTCCCTAAGGTACTCTTCCTGCTCAAGCTTGAAGACGTGTTGATTAAACTCTTGCTGTAGCTTCTCGTTGGCGTAATTGATGCAAAATTGCTCGAAAGAATTCTTCGCAAAATGTTCGAACCCATAGATATCCAAAACTCCTATGAAGGAACTCGCGCGACTTATCACCTCTTCTGTTGCAAGGCCGTGGTTGATGTTTTCGACTAGCCAGTCGAATAGACCAGAGTAGATGAACTTTGCAACCGAATCCCTAACAACAAAAGCCTGTTGCTGCGTGAGGTTTGACATGATCTTCTCTCCTCTGGTTATCAGCTGCTTCTTGACAGTCCATTTCGCGAATTCGCTCGCATCAACCCCTAGCATCTGGCACGCACGAACAAGTGATGGTTCAGTCGGAGCAAGAACAGAGTCCGTGCGTGTAGCCGTAATCTTGACATTCCCTAGATGCAGCAATGCGCCAAGGATGCGGAAAATCTCGGCTTGCTTGTCTTCCGTCACACCTATCGTGGCGAGAGACTGCCTCGTGGCGTCAAACTCCGCCTTATCATCGACGCCTCCAATGACCGGAGACCCTCCTTGGTTCAGATAGTCGAAGTGTTCCACCGATAGGAGCCCTAAGCTTTTTCGTTCGCTGTCTGTCGCTCCTGCAACAAGCTGGTAGAAGATGTGGTAATTCCTCTCCTTCAGGGGCTGGAAAACGAGTCTTGAGCGTTCCAATAGATAAGTTCGTATCTTCGCGCCGATGATTTCTGTTTTTTTATCGAACATGATCTCAATGTATTTGCCGAATCTCGACGAATTATCGTTCCGCGTGGTCTTTGCGTTCCCAAAAGCCTCCATAATGGGATTGGTTGCGAGGATTTGCTCTTCAGTTTCGCTCATTGCATCTAACCTTCCCTTTGCTCGTTTTCCCGGCTGCTCCGGTGACTCGCGAGTTGCGAAGTATCGCATGATATATTTGGCGCTCACAGTCTTCCCTGCTCCTGATTCCCCAGACACCACGATTGTTTGATTGTTGTTGTCCCGGAGCATATCCCTGTGTGGCATTAGCGGCAGCTTCCTAGTGCATTAGGAGGGTACAGGTCTCACGTAAAAGCCTCTTCGGCAATTGCAAAAAGATGGGGCGCTTGCAAAGCCCGTTGTTTGCCTGCGTAAACCTGTACCATACCCGGGACGTATAATGAGTCGACACGGGCAAAGGGGTTTGTTGCTATCAGCACAATGCCACTGTAGGTATAGATTTCTTTCTGCGAGTATCGTAACTTGATGGCTTGTAGAACTTCTCAGATGTCAGTATTGGAAGCCAACCAAGACTGAAGTAATCTACAAACCCGCCGGTTCATTAAGATGCGACAGGCTCGTGAGGTCATCGCTAGCTTCTAACATGGCCGGGTTCATGAGGGGAGGAAGCGTAGTATTGCTTTCGTCTTGCAGTGCAGCCAGTGCCGTCTCTATTGTTCTCGACTATCACGCGGTGCATTGTCAACCAGCCCATACTTTCAGGGAAAGTACCCATGAATCTGGAGCATTACCTCGCCGTTCGCCAGCCGGAGAAGCAGTCTGACTTTATCCCCTTCCACCGTCTTCTTCTCGACCTCCGATGCGATCCATCCTTCTGTAGGATCGGGCTGCCATGCCCGCGTCCCAACATCATAGCTGTGTGCCATGGAGACCACCAACGCCGTAACAACAGAGGTTTTGGGTTGGATGTAGCGTGCGCAATATCTGGATGAGAACGCCTCAACCCCACCAAATGGCACACGAGACTGTGAGTGCAATAAAGCCTCTAAGGCATCAGAGGGGTCGATCTATGAGCAGCTCTGTAAGTTCGTGGTCATAAAAGTTATTGCTTAAGACGGAGACGCAGCGGTAAATGCCGCTAGTCATTACGCGAAGGCGAAAGGGGCAAAAGTTCAACGGATGCAGGTACGAAGTCCAAAGTACCACAAGCATGTGAGAATACTTGTGCACTCACAACGAACCTCTTGTTAACGGTCCTCAGGAGCAATTACGCGGTGGAGATAGCTGTGCAACATGAAGGCTCTTCTCATCGGGGTGCTGATCAACCTCCCAGGGCTGAAGACATGTTTCAAAAGCAGACATTCAGCGTTCGTGCATGCAACTGTAGCTACCATCGTCAGTGTCATACAGTGGTCATTGCTAATTGATACTCAGATCATGTAAGCATGTCAGGTGCGATGAGGAACAGGGTTATCTCTGGTATGCTGTAGCACGCGCGGAGCATTACTTGGAACCGGAGTTCATTCATGATAATACCTAGAGGTTGCTTCGATAGCTATGTAGAGATCGTCACAGATCCTGCCTTACGGCTGCTGCTCCATCGTCGAGAAGATGCTTCATCGCGCCATTTCTACATTCGGTGCAATCAAAGTTTGGGCTGATTCGAGTACTTGATAGTCCGAACTTCCTCACGAAGGCGTGTTGAAATGCTCCGTGCCACAAAGGCCGCGAAGCCCCCTTTCTACGCCGCGCTCAAATGCAAATGTCCTGACCAGAAAGCCAGTTTCGGCAAAGGTAAATTAATATAGAAGCCGGGTCATGATTCGAGCTGAGGATTGTCAGTTGGAGTTTGTTGTGCTACGGGCTGAACTCACAGCTTAACCCTTCTAATCTCTCATACAAATCTTTGATTTCATGCACGTTCACGTCACTGATATCGGCCATGAGGTAGGCAACCTATGCGAATATAGTTAATTGCAGCTTTCTCTGGTATTGGCATTGGAATATCAGCCCACCTCGCCTCTGTTGTCAGTCATCTGCTTATCAACGTTGTGATCGCCCAGAATTTCGTTGACTGAAAAAGGATTAGCCTCTCTTTAGAAAGCTTAAGGCAGTGCTGATTACCTACCTTTCCGTAAAACACCAGGAATATTGTGATGGATGTATATAACCTGTACCAGCGTATAAGCTCTTTTCTTCCACAACAATGCCAAACGAGACACTTACCCGCGCGTGATTTGGTTCATCCATGGTTAAGGAGCGCAGATTAACCTCGGGCATGTTGACCGCTCCTAGGGTGGCCCCTTCATTGACGTAGCGAACCAAAGCTTCGCTGACTTCTACACCAATTGCACTTTGAGCCTCCTCCGTACTCCCACCAATGTGTGGCGTCAATATGATGTTCTTCAGACTTCGTAGGTCTGATGCCCAAACATTCAGATCATTGTGGAAGTAATCGCCATTGCCGCCGGGTTCACTGGGATAAACGTCGAGAGCGGCACCCGCAATCTTTCCGGACCGCATTGCGTTGATCAGGGCAGGGATGTCCACGACACTTCCGCGACTGGCATTGATTAGATAGCTGCCATGCTTCATTCGCTCGAGTTGTGCAGGGCCAATCATGTTCATCGTCTCTGCTAATTCGGGTACATGGCATGTGACGAAGTCCGCGCCACTGAGTAAAGCCTCCAAAGTAGGGACCTGCTTAGCAGTACCTAACGCCATCAGGTTGATAGTGTCGTAGTAGATGACAGACATTCCGAAGGCTTCTGCAAGAACGGATAGTTGAGATCCAATGTGGCCATAACCGATTATACCTAAGATCCATTAGAGTGAAAAGCCGACTCCTTGCGGCGGGAAACTGCTACCAAGGGTCTTGCCACGTATCTCCCAGCACTTGTTGCTGACTTTGTTCCAAGTCCCTCTATGCATTTCATTCGAACGATCCCCAAGTTGTCGGGCAAGAGAGATGATCTCAGCAATGACAAGTTCTGCCACACTCCGAGAATTGCTGAATGGAGAGTTGAAGACTGCAATACCGTGCTGTGCAGCATACCGCAGATCCACCTGATTGGTGCCAATGCAGAAGCAGCCTATGACGATAAGATTCTTGGCTTCTTTCAGCACTCGAGCGGTGAGCTTAGTCTTGGAACGAAGGCCAATGACGTGAACATCTCTTGCTATATATTTCAGCCATTGAAATCGTTTAGGGGGAAAGACGGCGTACCGAATCTTCTCAATCAATTGGTCTTCCGCTAGAGAGGATTTCAAAAATTCGACTTGATAGCCCTGCTTTGCCAATATATCACGTCCAGTCTGGTTGACGTTTTCCAGCAGCAGAATTTTGATGTCTTCCGTTGCAAATGGCTTAAGCTGCTTCGTAAAAGCCCCTGTGGTTGCGCGGGACAGCTGTGCTCCACCGTAGCTCGACGGTGGTGAGTGAAAGGTTGCTGTCGGTGAGGCCGACAGACTCAAGCTGATTGAGACCTGCCTTGCGAGGCCATTCAGGTTTGGCGCAATATCTCGTGCGGATGTCCCCATAGCACTGGCTTCTGTTATAGAAGAGCTGTTCTAAGTACTACGGATAGAGAGAGATGTTGTGGACGGTGTTGAGTAATTACCGGGATCGACGTCGGATTATTACAGATTTGCGATATGTAAGAGAAAATCTTCACCTAAGGTACCTGTATCTTCAAGTTGTACATGTAACGTCTGGACCCTGCATATTGTATGGCAGGCTAATATCTGACTAATGCATCTCACAACGCCCAATAAGATTTAAGCACTGAAGCATGTCGGCTAAGGTACGAAGGCTATAAACAAAATTTCCCGCCAACCCACGACTTTCCGACTTGTAGTAGTAAAAGGGCTGAGAACGGCTCAAATCGCTGTGACTGTTAGCAGATATACAGTAATGTCTCAATGCCTAACACCAAGCTCTGAACTTTCTGATTCTGCCTCAGAGTGTCAGTTGTTGACGTTGTTGTTGTTGTTCTGGTAGCTAGCATAAAATGGGGGGGTGGCAGGAAATTTTGTTTATAGCCTTCGTACAACGTAGTCTACGAAAGTTGGAGAAGCCTGAGATGTCATTTAACTCCACCGTCCTGTGACACGTTATGAGGAGACGAGTTTTGTACTATTGTGAGGTCCATACATGCTTTTTGAACAAACGAGATGTCATCCACTCCAGTCGCCCGGTAGAAAGTCCGTCTTCGAACCCACGAACCGAGCTCGCAGTGAGTCGCAAATCGATACAGAGCATTTGATATATTAAAGGTTCTATTGAATTAGAGAAACAGACCGTCAAGCGTCAAGTGATGAGCAAAACACCGCAGACAATCTCGAAAGAAACCGACACAAGCTTGAGGAATGCCAAATGGCGGATGTGTTAGGCCCCTAGCCGATGTGGTCAGCTGCAAGATGAGGTCAGGTAGCCAAGACAGCATTCTAGTGCCAGAAACGAACCCTTTACGGACGACTATGTCATGATGTATGCCCCACTAGCTTTGCTTGCATTCTGCAGCCTCTTGCTTCGGCTTTGAATTGTCATCCTTTCGTCTAAGTCAGTCAAACCACCTATGGGGATAGTTTTGAAGATTCTTTACCTCTTCTTCAGATTCATCTTCGTCATCCCTATCATCACTAAGATCGTCGTCCTCTTCGTCGTCCTCATCCTCGAAGTCGCCACCTTCAAGATCATCGTCAAGTTCCTCGAACTGCAATGCTTCGCCAGTGAACCAGTCGATCGCACGAGGGATGAGTTTCTCCTTGATATCCTCTCCGAGCTGATAGTCAAGTTCAAGGCGTTCTTCAATGTCGGATGCAGCGTCATCATCATCGTCTGTGGGTGGTTTAGGCGGTGAGAAAAAGTTGAAGAACGACTCCGTTGGCACGGTCTTCTTCACAACACGTGTTTGCTTTGTGTCTTGAAGTAGATACGTCAGCGCTGACTACCGTTGGGCCAGGGTCCTTAAGGACTTACTCTTGTTCCGTTGCTTCTTGCTCTCAACCCTTACAGTGAGGTCCTTGCCCGACTTCCACTCAATCTTGTCGCCCTCAGCATGGTCGTAGATGAAGTCTCCACCGTAGCCGCTCTCTTCCTGGTAGAAATAGGTCTTCGTAATAGTGTTGTTTGTGAAGTACTCATTGTCAGCGAACTCAAAGATGAGCCGAAATCCAGGACGATCGAGGTACTCCATTCGCACATCTGTAAGGAACTTGAGGGCGGCTTCGTCCCTATCGGTGATCATCTCCGCCAAGGAAACTTGGTTCTTCATTGCTGAAAGCCAGAATTCTGGAATGCCGGTAACCTTCTCATCCTTCTTATTTTCGACGGCTGATTCCATCTTCGGGGCTTCCTCATCATCTTCTTCCTCCGGCTCACCAGCCTTGACCTCCTCCTCAGTCGGCTCAGCAGCTCCGTTGACGACCTTCGCACGTTTTTGATACAAAGGCGTGAACTTGGCAAAGTACTTCTTCTCCAGTTGCAACACTTCTTCCTGGAATTCTGCCTCAAGCTTGGAGTGCTCTTTTTGTACGCCCTTCAAACCTGCAACACGGCGACGAACAAGGGCAGGAAGGGATTCGATGTATCCGGAGGAGCGTCCCACCAGGGAGCCAAGCTTTCCTTGGATCATGGAAACCAACTTTGGGTTCTGGGCGAAGATTGATGCAGCCGTGGCACGATCAAGCTCCTCTGCGTTGAAAGGCGGTCACGTTAGTATGGGAAGCGAGAGTCTTTACAACTGAAAGCCTGAGGAGATCTAACGAACCTTCTTTGATGCTGGCAACTCCGGGCTGTTGCGCATGCGAAGAAATGGGAGCATTATTCGCAGGAGTATTTTGTGGAGTGCTAGTTGAGGTAGATATCAGTGCTCATGGTCCGAAGTGAGGTATAAGCCAGAAGAAGCAATACGTACGGCGCGGTAGCGATATCGAGCTTCTTGTTTCGAATAGGCTCCGACATGATTTAGAAACCGTTGACGAGACCCGGTTACTATGGTGATTGCAGAGGTTGGTAGAAGTTGTTGGTAGAGAGATGCGTAAGGTAATAATGAGCTTGAATTTTTGAGAAGTCTTCTCGCGTTGACCGCGCTAGTGCTTGACTTTGTAATGACAAACTCCCTCCGTGTTCCAAAATGCTGTTTGTCCGGCCGATATTCGTGTTGTATTATTGCCACAACCGAGTGCTAAGTGATCAGAGCCTTGCCTCTTCACACCCCGAATGCGATGCAACAGGATGTTCAAAGAGTGTTGCGAAAGGCCGTAGATAGATTGTCTGCAACCCCACAGAGCTTCTCCGGTTCCCCCACCAAGCAACAACACTGCATGGATCTGCCTTCGCTTGTGCTCAATACAACGGCACATGCCGTCTGAACCTTTCGTTGTTCCGTCAAAGTGAACACGATTACTACTGTACAAAGCACTTGACGAGACTCTTTTCTCACAGTGTCCCTTCGCCAGTATGGATGGATCTGAGGCGCTCCCAGTACATCGTTGGCGGAGTCGCTCGCGCGTCAATGGCGCTCTCAATGGTAGCTACGATGCATCTCTGTATAGGCGAGACTCAAATATAAGCAAGTGAGTGCAGATACCCAGCAAACCTCACCATGTGTCTAATGTATATGACAGTGCAAGCTTTGTCTCCGACGTGGAGATGGCACATGATGAGGTAGAAATCCCCCCATGTCCAACATTCTGTTCATGTTACGCTGACTTCTGTGAAGGTCTTTGCTGGTCCGATGTCCGAAAGCATACCATCGAGTATTACATCTTTTGCGCACCGTCGACCCCGCGCAGACTCTACCACTAGCTTCGCGTACTTTCAGGAAAGTGAAGAGCCGGAAGCGTGGCCTGAGGATGAGGCAGTGGAAGAGGAGAGCGAAGAAGAAAGCGGGTTCGCAGAATGGCCTGAGGGCGATCTAGAGTCAGGACAACTATCACCTTTGAGACGGAAGTCATCGGGCTTTTCTAGGAGCTCGGCGGAAAATCCCCTACTCCGCCAAGATTCCTCCAAGACAGATACTAGCGGTTATGGTCAAGGCGGCAAAGTCAGTCAGAAGATCTATATTCTGACCGAAGACTTGACCATCGTGGTTGCAGGATTCACCGCGAATCTTGTCGGTTTCGCGATCTACATAGTCTTGTGCGCCATGACTCTTGGCCTAGGCTATCTGCTATTTCGATGGTTGCCACGTTGGCGAGTGCGATTGACAGGCTCTCCAGCCCCCCTGCGCGAATGCACCTGGGTTGTCATCGAGGTGAGCTTGTTGTTTAGCCGCAACAGATTAAAAACGTCCGCTAACTCTGGCCAGAACCAATGGGGTGAGTTCACGGTCCATGATGTAATGAATCAGCAGTACGGGCATGCTCTATCTACTGTCTTCGGTTCCCAGGAGAAGGGAACGTTGCGATATTACGACGATGATGATGACCCTGTAATCAATCATCTACGCTTCGTGGACTATCGTTACATTAGGTTCTCTTTTCATCCCCTGAAAGATAAGTTTGTACTTAGCAATAGTTGGAAGGACCCCTCCTGGACGAATGTCAAGTCCATCAGAGCGGGGTTGGATGGCGACGAGCAGGAGTATCGCCAACGAGTTTTTGGAAAGAATCTGATAGGCATTCAAGAAAAGACTGTTCCTCAGCTGCTGGTCGATGAAGTCCGTCCTCATTCAGCCTCGTTAGCAGTCAAGTCGCTCACCAGAACAGGCTTTTCATCCTTTCTATGTCTTTCAAGTTGCCAGCTTGGTACTGTGGTCCTTAGACGAGTACTACTACTACGCGGTCTGCATTTTCGTGATATCTGTTGTTAGCATTACCACTACCTTGATCGAGACACGATCGGTAAGCTCAATTCTGCACATGCTTTGATGTTGCTAATCGATAGACCATGCGACGTCTGCGCAAGCTATCGAGGTTTGAGTGTGACGTAAGGGTCTTAAGGAACCGCTTCTGTTGGTCTTCTGTGCATGAGACCCTGGATTGTGCTTACAAGTGTGAGGGCGATATGTTACTTCCAGCGAGCTTGTGCCTGGTGACGTATACGAAGTCTCGGACCCGTCTCTGACACAATTCCCGTGTGATAGCTTGTTGTTGGCCGGAGACTGCATAGTCAATGAGAGCATGCTTACAGGTAATGGAAAGTATTCCAATCTGTCGCAATCGATGCTCATCTTCTAGGTGAATCCGTCCCGGTGTCAAAACTGCCAGCAACGGACGACTCTTTGGCCCTGCTCAATCTCAGCGCATCGTCAGTCCATCCAGATGTGGCGAAGCATTTCCTATTTTCCGGCACAAAGATCATTCGCGCAAGACGTCCACAGGACGATCAGGATGACGAGGCTGTGGCTTTGGCAATTGTTGTACGAACCGGCTTCAATACCACTAAGGGGGCTTTGGTTCGCTCAATGCTTTTTCCAAAACCATCGGGCTTCAAATTTTATAAAGACTCGTTTCGGTACATATCTGTAATGGGAGGGATTGCCGTCCTTGGCTTTGTGGCGTCATTCGTTAACTTTGTCCGTCTGAGGGTAAGCCAGACACATAATTGTGTGTACGGTCCTTCACTAAGGTCACATCAGCTTGCTTGGCACCTTATCGTCGTTCGCGCGTTGGATTTGATCACGATAGTTGTTCCTCCAGCATTGCCAGCCACCCTAACAATAGGCACCAGCTTTGCATTATCTCGACTCAAGAAGATGCAAATCTTTTGCATTAGCCCCCAGAGGTGGTCCTTTACTTACAAGGCCTCCAAACTCTTGACTGACCAATGACAGAGTCAACGTCGGCGGGAAACTCGATATTGTATGTTTTGACAAGACAGGAACATTGACAGAGGAAGGTCTTGATGTGCTGGGCGTCAGAGTGGTACATCAGCCTGCGATGAGGTACGCTGAAGTCACTCACACGTACTTTAGCAAGCCATTTGATGATCGACTAGATTCAGTGATATCCTCAACAACTCGGCATCGCTACTGCCAGGCGCATCCTACGAGCGGGACCCGACAGTTGACTATCGGCTTCACAAAGCAGCCTTGTATACTATGGCTACTTGCCATTCTTTGCGCGTGGTGAATGCGGAGCTTGTTGGCGACCCACTAGATTTGAAGATGTTCGAATTCACCGGCTGGTCCTTCGAGGAAGGTGAACAAAAGTCTGGTATTGCTGAAGGCGAGGAGCAGTCGAACCTCTCTCCATCAGTCGCGAGGCCTCCGGCCGGGATGCAATATGACATTGACGACAGCAACGACGCTATCGTTGTAAGCTGCACCCACAAGGTATTTCGGCTTAGCTGATAGAGTGCCCAGAAGTCTCCAATTGAACTTGGTGTATTAAGGTCCTTTGAGTTCGTCTCACAGCTTCGTCGAGCCAGCGTCGTCGTCCGGCAATTTGCAGCTCAAGGAGCGGATGTTTATGTCAAAGGTGCCCCAGAGTGCATGAAGGACATCTGCCGCGCCGACAGCTGTGTGTTACCTCCTCTCCGTGTTCATTCGATCAAAAGCACTTACATCTTCCGACTAGTACCGATGGACTACAATGAATTGTTGGGTTACTATACCCACAGAGGTTTTCGGGTTATTGCTTGTGCAACTAAACACATTCCCAAACTGAGCTGGTTGAAGACGCAGAAAATGAAGCGTCCTGAAGCAGAATCTGACCTTGAGTTCGTTGGCTTCATTGTCTTCGAAAACAAGCTTAAACCCAGCACAGCTGGAGTGATCCACGAACTCAAGGAGGCTGGAATCCGTAAAGTTATGTGCACCGGAGACAATATTTTGACTGCCATTAGCGTTGCAAGAGAGTGCTATTTGATAGATCGCACTGCGCACTGCTTCGTCCCACGTTTTCTCAAAGGTTGGGGTACCCAGCCAACGACTCTTTGTGTCTACTGACATTCTTCCAGGTGATCCGCAAACACCAGACGCTCGTCTAAGCTGGGAAAGCGTGGACAACCAGATATACCATTTGGACGAGCATACTCTCTTGGTCTTTGTTCCCAGCAAATCATTCATGTCCAGTCACTAATAGATCACAGCCCTTGTCGCCACCAGCCGAAAGCGATGCCTCACTACCGTATGACGTTTTCAATTTACGCAATTACTCAATTGCAGTCAGCGGCGATGTCTTTCGATGGGTTGTCGACTATGGCTCTGAGGAGATCCTTCAAAGGGTAAGATGTCCTCGTAACGCATGATCTACTCGACCCGCCGCTAAAAGGGAACAGCTGCTTGTCTGTGGACAAGTATTTGCCCGCATGTCTCCCGACGAGAAGCATGAGCTGGTTGAGAAGTTGCAGAGCATTGACTACTGCTGTGGCTTTTGCGGAGACGGCGCCAACGATTGCGGCGCCCTGAAAGCCGCTGACGTCGGCATATCGCTGTCAGAAGCAGAAGCATCCGTAGCTGCGCCATTTACAAGCCGGGTGTTTGATATCTCTTGTGTTCCTGAAGTCATCCGGTAAGGCGCACTATCACGCAGATCACCGACTCTGCTAACAGCCCAGCAGAGAAGGTCGCGCAGCTTTGGTCACGAGTTTTTGCTGCTTTAAATATATGAGTCTCTATTCGGCTATTCAATTCACATCAGTCAGCTTTCTGTATGCATCCGCATCAAATCTAGGAGACTTCCAGGTATTCCCTGTTTCAACCTGCAGTCGAGAGCCGGTTGTCTAACTACTTATAGTTTCTATTCATAGACTTGCTTCTAATTCTTCCGATTGCGATATTTAGTGAGATCTCTCGGCAGTTGTATCCTAAGCCTGGCTGACTCGTCGATAGTGGGCTGGACGTGTGCTTATCCTGTATTGTGTCGGAAGAGGCCAACAGCGAGCCTTGTGTCGCGAAAGGTTCTCACTCCATTGCTGGGTCAGATCGCTATCTGCATCCTCATCCAGCTCGTTGGATTTGAGACCGCCCAAAGGCAACCTTGGTAAGGGACAGTGGTTTGATTGATGTACTACTGGTTGGTCTGATAGCGCAATCAGGTTCATACCACCACAGCTGAACCGGGAGAAGTCGAACGTCGAAAACTCCGAGAACACTACCCTGTTTTTGATTTCCTGTTACCAGTATATCCTCTCGGGTATTGTGTTGAGCGTTGGGCCTCCTTTCCGCCAGTCAATGACTCGCAATTGTAGGTTTGCTCTTATTTGAACCTGATGCGAGGCTAATGAAGTTCACAGTACCTTTCGTTATAACCATTGTCGTGGCCCTTCTATTTACGTCATATATGCTGTTCGACCCTGCGGAATGGCTGTTCCGTTTCGTGCAACTTACAAAGATGTCCATGAGGTTCAAGATTTTCCTGTTGATTTTAGCATTAGGAGGCTTCGCATGTGCTTGGTTGGCAGAAAGAAGATTCTTTTTGTGGCTTGCAGGGGCTATAGGCAAAACTCACGATTTCTTTCGGCCAGAGCATCGAAAGAAGCGCAAGCAATACAAGCTGCTGCTTGAGAAAATGCATATATAGTCTTCACCAATCTGGACGAAGAATAAGTTAGACACAATGAATTTTCACATGTTTTCAAAAATTTCAAGATGTAAGCTAAACCACTTAACTTAAGTATAAAGACTGTGAGTAAAATTCTTCAGCACCTTATCAATTTAATAAGTAGCATAAAATTCACTCACAACCACACAATTACACACTTAATTAACTTAATTAACTTAAATATAACTGTATTATGTTATCTTTTACTGCTTATAAAGTCAATAAGAAGTTTTATACTTTTATTAAGACTAAACTTAAGACCTTAACATAATATACATTAGCAATTTAAAAAGCAGCTTAAAATTAAGTAAGAGAATTTTAAAGCTTAATATACTAACAGCTAGCTAAAAGCTAGCTCTCAGCTTTACTCTTTAACTCTGAGCTGTTTTATCACTTTAAGCTAAATTAACTGAATTATAATAAATTATTATCTATAGTAACAGTGTTTATACACTAGCTAGCTATTATATTAAGTTCTTTATACACATTAAATTAAGTTCTTTATAGCTAGTTAGTTAACTGTTACTTAAAGTTTTTTTTAACTATTTAACTAACTATTATAATGAGTTCTTTTTAGCTATTTAACTAACTGTTACATAAAGTTCTTTTTAACAGTTATAATGAGTTCTTTAAACTGTTTAACTAGCTGTTACATTAAGTTCTTTATACATGTTAAATTAAGTTCTTTATAGCTAGTTATTTATATGTATGTTATAATTATATAGAATTAATATTGAATAAAAATTATCTACATGTAGTATATAAAGTAAAATACATAAAATGTTACTTTAAGCTATATTAAAAAAATCTGTCACTTTAAGCTGTCTTAAAAATAATCTGTCACTTTAAACTATATTAAAAATAGTTTGTTACTTTGAGTAACTTTAAGTTAAAACATAAGATTATTAATTAAAAGTGCTTTAAGCTAACTTTTAATACAACTAACTAGCTTTAAGTTACTTTATAAATGCAGAGATGACAAAAGAACAGTCAGTTCAGTTTTTGATTTAGTGCTCACTTCATTAAGCAAGGTGTGTTACTTAATGCACTCACTGCTTTCTTATAATCTCACCTCATTCTTAAAGTCTTTCATTGTTCTATAACTTTCTCACTTTTCTTCTTCTTTCTTCTTTCTTCATCACTTTTATGACATCTTCTTTCTTTTTTCATTTTTGATTTTGATCAACCTACACATGCTATCATTAGTCTTGTGCACTCAGTGTCTGTGCTGCTTACTTTGTTGCATCACTGCATCTCAGCTGATCACTGCATTCAGGTTCTTAACTCTGTCATAATCTTCTTGTGTGTACAGAAGACTTACTCACTCAAATCTGTCTGAAGAGACATGTGCTGTCTCTCTCTGAAAAGGTCTTTTGCAATCATGTAAGCTGAGTGAAGAACACTAAATGAACCTGAGTATCTTTTGATTCACTGAGTGACTTCTTGTTATGACAACTTTTATGAGCTGGCTTTACCTTATTCTTTATCTTTTATTCTGATAAAAGTGCACTCTACCTATGTGTTGACCTTTTTAAAATTGACCTTCTCAAAGATCTCAACTCAGTGAGACATTTTTTTTCTCTATGCGCAAAGCAAAGTGTGTCACACTGTCTCTGTCAATCAATTCAAGACAGCTGAACTTTTCATGACTGAAACACATGTTAACCATATTTAGTGAAGTCTGAGACATCTGTGAATTTTATGCATGAAGGCTGTGTTAGTCTTGAAGTTGCCTGTTTGTCTTTTAAACAGCCTCAGTCATGATGTTGTGAAGAGTGCTGATTTGATTCAAGTGAAGCATCAGTGTCTTGAAGTGTCAAAAGACAGTACTGTTGCAATTTAACATCATTTACTGAGAAGAAAAAAGAGAAAGTGGTCTGACAGTCATGCAAAGCTGAGATTGATCTTTGAAACACAAGTGAACAGCCTAAGTGAGAAGTGAATGCAGCTGATACAGATTGACTTGTCATTGACATCAGTCTTTTAATCAAACTCTGAAGCTTATAGCAATCACTCAATTGCAGTTTGCTCAGTCAGACCTCTCTTTGTTAAATGTACATTATATTGACTATCTGTTATGCAAGCTTAAGAAGTTCCTCATGTCTCTCTGAATGCTTTTTACAGATAATCAGATTTGTTTTTAACTGACTCATTATTCACAAGTGTGATGAGGCACAAAGTCAACACTTTGATGTAATGTGAGCTCTGAGTTCTGAGTCACAAGACTATGTCATCAGAGGCAACTTTTCTCACACTCACAGAGCAGGTTCTTTATAAAGCCACACTTTTTAAAGCTCATTTAAAGTTCAACAGTAGTAACCTCATACAACCTTTAAGACCTTGATGACTACACATTTACAATGACTGCTCTGACTTTTATATCTTACAAACCTTCTGTTAACATACTTAAAACCCTCTTCACTGAGGGGTTCTGACTCATTGACAATTTTTTTAAGTCATGCAACAAATTAATCAAGTCAGTCAGTCAGTTGACAAATCAACTAGTAAGTCAACAACATGACAAAACATCTGATAACATTCATGATCATAAATTTTCTGCAGTATTTCAAGATTCATTTCATGATCAGTCTGAGTATACAACTCAATGACTTTGTGATGAGCTCTTTTCAGATTGTGCAGACTACATTAAAGAAAAGAATGATGACAGCTTCAAAGTTCAGAGCAAAGATAACTGTCAAGGTGAGCATGAGCTCTTAACTCTTTGAAAAAATAAGTTTAACAGTTTCAGATGATTCATTTATGATTGAGAACAACTACAATGATGTAATGTCAAGATGTAGCATGAATGATAGTCAGTTCAGCTCAATCAATTCAGTGAACTTAATCAAGAAAAATATTTCTGCAGCTTCTGAATCAAGCAGCAAATAGAATAAAGAACTTTAAGATTACAATTTGATCAGATGTATTGACCTTACTGGCTCATCACTGACAGAACTTTTTAATCTATTCTATGAGCCAGCACTGAATTTTAATGACACTAAAGTACACACTGAAGATAAGAGTCACTGTTTTTAGTTTGAATGAGCAGTCATTAACAAATTCAGATTCTTTAAATAAACTTAAGACTTTAAGAAGTCACAGTCACAACAGTTGTGAAAAAGAAAACAAATTTCTATCTGTTAAAGAACTTTTACATATTGAAGAAGTGCAAGGGTTGTAACAAGAAGGCTCAAGTAAGAATCATAAAGTGAGAAGATCTGATGAAGTCTTTGAGTATTCTGTGAAATTTGATTGCAACAGCACTTCTACTCTTAAATTGAGATAATATGAAAACAAGTGTGAAGATCTCAATAGCTGTAGTTGTGTCTACATCAGTGACAGCTTAACTTTCAAAAAGCAGAGTAAGACACAGAGTTTACTCAGCACTTCATCAACTTCTGTGACAGGTTTAAAAGCTGAGTAGAACTCTTTAAACCTCAGCTCTGTGACTTCAATATTAACAGATAACATTGATTTAGATATTCTGTCTTTCTGAAGAAAAACAATTTCATCTCAGATCTTTCTTCTTCTTTTTGCAATATTCTTCTTTCATTAACACATGACAAAGTAAATAACAAAGACATGTGCAAATTGAGTAACAAGAACTGCAGAGATATTGAGTCTGCTTACTCAGTCAGTGAGAATAAAGAAGATAAGAACAAAGAAGATGAGTGAAAGGCTGAAAAGGTGAAGATGAACAAAGAAATAATACTGAACTGCAATGACAACAAAAACAAGATGTCTTTGCTATCTTTCACAAAAAAAAGAAGTTGATCTACTCTTGATGAGAAGCCTTCATCACAGCGTCATAGTAAATGCTGTCACTTCTTATCATCACTTTCTTTAAATAACAAGATGAAGTTAAATGATGAGTCAGTTATCAGCAGGTATACACTCTTCAAATCTTACAACATCTTAACTTCTTAATTAACTTTGTCTTGTTTGAGCAGATCTGAGAATGATGTCAGTAATGATAAGGTAGAGCTTGCAGACTCACAATTAAGTCAGTGTCTCATATCTAAAACAACTGTTATCTATAAGCAGCAGAGTTAAACAGAAAAGATCATCAATGAAAGAGAAGTTAAGCAAGAACACAGAAGATTCTGCAAGCAATACCTCATACAATGAGAGCAGTCTTGAGTAAACACTGATTGTCTCACTGTGTCTGAGTTGATGCATACCTGAAAGAAAAAGAAGAAGAAGATGTCATCACACAGTTGTTAAGTCAATAATGACTCTTAACTGACTGCTGCTCTGTGTTCTTTCTATTTTCTTTTGATCTATCATGTATATTAATGCAAGTCACAAACAGACAGTGTTGATAGATCTTTGAACTTTATGATTTTGTTCAGCTTATACTTCATATGTAGCTCACATTCTTAATAACTTTGCTTAAAGACATGTCTCAGTTCTCACTGTTTTGTAGTGCACTTTTTTATCTTTTTGCTGCAGTATCTGCTTCTAGCTGACCCGCCTCAGCAGCTTAGTCTTCAAGTATGATATCATGTTACTTATGGCCTCAATGAGAACCTCAATACTGTGACTGGTTAAGAAAAATGATTTTTTGACAGCTGCTTGAAGAAATTCATTTCATCAACTGGCTCTACTGAGAGTCATGCAGATGAGAATGTCTTAAGACAAGCCTGTCTGTGACAGTTCTATAGGCGCTATATGATGATTTTGAAAAGCAGGCTCAGAATTCTAGCATATTGCAATCTGTGTGTGAAGACATCAGACTACTCAGTGTGAGCAATTTCATCAATAACTGACAGTCATCAGTTATGTCTGAGAACAAACTAGCTGTCTACATTGAGGACAATTTTTCTTCTACTCATTTTCTTTTTACTTCTTCATCTTCATCAAACTTTCTTGCAGGCTTAATGATATACATTGTGGCTGACAAACTATGTGATGTGTTTTGCACCCCTCTCAGTACTTGTTGTTGATTTGTTTAAAGCACTATTCTCAGAGAAGATTATTACAAAAAATATGAGTGTTACAGGTGACAATCATGATCAGGTTAAAGAGAATAATGTAAGCATAAAACAATTTGTTATCTGTGACAAATTCTGCAGAAGAGAAAAGAATATTAAGACATAGCTGTCATAAGTTGAACTCATACTAAGGTCTTATGATCTAGTTGCTTACTAAGACTTTAAGACTAAAGCACATTACATTGACAAGTTGAGAGACCGCTCTCAAACATAAGCAAAGACATTTTGGCTCAGAGCGCTAAAACCCCGCTCAGAGCTCACTCTGAGCACAACAGTTTGACTCAAAGTGCTTGAAGCGCTCTGAGTGCAACCTTTTTGACAGTTCATAGTATATCTTCACTGATGTTGAATCAAATGTTCATTGAACATCTGAATCAACATCTGTGAAGATGTTCAATGAACGTTGAAAAG
>JAABUP010001570.1_pt1 | contig 47775 bp, 43 predicted proteins | sample 5559201 | NCBI WGS metagenome assembly JAABUP01 (sample SAMN10711887, study PRJNA513373) | rock metagenome | isolation source: Antarctica rocks | place: Antarctica
CTTGCAGCATGTGGCTATCCACTTCAGTCAGACCGAGTCAAACCTTCAATGATGGTAACCACGCGGAAGAGGACGTCCCCGGGCTTGGCGATGTCCAATTCTGCCATCCCAATTGATCTCTTGGCCTACAGGATCACTATTATGCTAGCCGAGCCCCCCAGACGTTGGTGAATCGTCGATCCTTGAGACGAAAACGGTCGAGTGGGTCTTGCATCGTGATTCTGGCCAGCACGGCACATCAACGGGCATTCGCATGCTCGAAAGCGAAGAAGGGTGATCCTGGACATCGTATGGCAAGAGCAGCAATTCTGCTTGGAATCATCTCTTTTTGTGACCAATTCCCCGAAAAATCTTAATTGTCACACTCTGTTCTCAGCTTGCATTTTTGGCAAGTCACACAGCTCGTCATGTCTTCGACGCCGTACGATATCCCTGCTTTGGTGCGTAGGATTACTGCTGCGAGTAATAATGTGGGTAAAGACGATGGAGAGGCACGCCGACAATGCTTGGATGCTGCTCGCTCGTTGACCTTTGCATTGGAAACGCCTGTTGAGTCACTGCTCCGCAGTGTTTGGGCCGAGGTTTGATTCTCTCTCTCTGGTGCCAACGTATCGTGCTCATTGAAAGCTTAGCCAGCATACCATGCCTCAGTGCGTACTGGTCTTGACCTGAATATCTTCGTGAAATTAGACGAAGATAATGGAGTTGCCAAGAGTAGCTCTGAGCTTGCGAAGATGACAGGCGCAGATCCTGTTCTTATGGGTGGGTCTCCCCAGGCGAAAAATGTCCAGATGGTAGAATATGCTGACAGTCTTTCTAGGCCGATTATTGAAGCATCTAGCAGCAATGGGAGCAATCTACGAATCAGGATCAAATGAATACGTCTCAACTCCATTTTCAAAGGCACTCAAAGAGCCAATCTATTCCGACGCGTATCCCACAATGTACATTCCCTACCGATGATGGTCTGAATTGTACTAGTACCCCGAACTTACCATTCTTCTAGGTATGAAATCATTGCTCCTGCTTTCCTCGCAATGCCAAAATCCCTCTCCAATAGCCAATACAAGAACCCCGACAACCCAACCGACAGTGCTTTCCAACTCGGTCACGACACCAAGGAGCATCTCTTCGAATGGCTTTCTAATCGTCCTGAACGCTTGACGCAATTCCAGCATCACATGGCTGGCTATCGCACAGGACGGCCAAGTTGGATGGACCCCGGCTTCTACCCTGTCGAGAGCAATCTCGTCGAGGGTGCCAAAACGGAGGATGATTCAGTCTTCCTGGTAGATGTAGGCGGAGGGAAAGGCCACGACCAACAGGAGCTATATCGAAAACATCCCAAGCTGCCCGGAAAACTGGTTCTCCAGGACGTTAAGGGTGTCATCGAGGAAGCCAAAGCAGCTGGTCTCGACGAAAAAATCATACCCACAGAACATGATTTCTTCACGGAGCAGCCCATCATAGGCGCCAGGGCCTACTACCTACATTCCGTCCTACACGACTGGCCTGATCCAAAAGCGCACGAAATTCTCCAAGGCCTCAAACCCAGCCTAACGAAAGGCTACAGCAAGCTCCTAATCAACGAAAACGTGATGCCTGACAAAGGCGCCCATTGGGTGAGCACAGCCTTGGACATTGTCATGATGGTCAACCTTGCGGCTGCTGAACGCACGGAGGAGAATTGGCGGGCTCTCCTGGAGTCGGCAGGATTTAAAATCATTAAGATCTGGACTTATGAGCAAGGCACTGAGAGCTTGATTGAGGCTGAATTGGCTTGAGGACTGATCGGTCTCTGAAAGTACATAGTGGGAGGAGTTCTGGGCCAAGTCAATGGCAAAATAGAGGACGGAGCACGTAGGGACGTTGAAATGCAAATTAGAAGTGTCATGTTATCGTATGGATCCAAACGTTTTCAACCATCTGCTCATAAATGTCAATTGCTTCTCAATTCCTAGTTATGCAGGAAATAATTATGCTTATGCATTAAGGTCCTCGAGTTCTACGCTAGACAGGGATCTGCGCGAGCAGAGGCAGCTGGGTCAGCCCTATGATCTCACAGAAACCTGGACCAATCGCAAACCGCGTCATTATTTGCAAACAACTTATGCATGTTGAGAAAGGCGATGGGACAAAGTCAGTCAGAAGAGCAAGGCGCGCACAACGTTTCCACAGGTGCGTTCTCAGCTAGCTGAGATTAGAACATAGGCTAATCTACAGATAGAGGAGCTCAGCCATCAGCTCGCCTTGCGTTTCGCTAGGAAGTGCTTTACTCCTCTCGAGATCACTCATTTTAAAGACGTCTTTCGAACGCTAGCCGACGAACAAGATGGCATCCATTACTGGAAAGAAGAGACCTTGTGCCGCTTCCTCGTTCTCCCAGACGCCCTTGGCCCCGGGCCCCTGGTCTACCAAATGGCCAGTTATCTCGGAGCTTTCCCATTTCCAAGTCTGGCGCCGAGTATATTAACGATTGAGGCAATGCTCAAAGTGGTAGTCATCATGACTGAAAGATATGGTAGAGTCCTCAAGAACGGCAAAGCGGATCGCAATAAGCTCCTGTTTAGAAGTCTGGCCGTGTTTGATCGGAGAATGAGTTCTGTATACGAGAAACCGCCACAGGAAGTATTGGACGCCTTGAAGGAAGAAGCAAAGGAATCGGAAGAGTCAGCAGTGACTTCTCCAGTCAAGAGCCATCCTGTCGGGTTCTCGATTGATCAGCCGGCGAATGACGATGAAGAAGAGGAGGACGATGATGAATTGGCTCTTGCCGCGTTAGAATCTTTGGATGCTATCGAAGTCTTCAAACATGACCAAAGGGCCGACACAAAAATACACCATGCCCAGATACCGATTGACAACTTTAGACGCTTGTTGATGCTACTGCTAGTGATTGCTCCATTGGAAGCCCAGGAAAGCCTATCGAGACACGCTCAGAGATTGACAGAAAAGAGGATCGCTGGTCTTCGGCGAGTAGCTGACAGCATACTCTGGTCCTTTACCCCAGAGCAAAATGCAGGCATTTTCTACCAGTCTTTCAATACTATCGTTCCAGCTTCTCTTCCGTATCTTTTTGACGGACTCAATCCTCTCTTTGAGCATTTCCTATTCAGTAAAAACCTTGATCTTTCCAAACATCGCTGGAAATCATCTGTTCAGCCCCAGCCAATACAGACTTCACCGACCATCCCACAGGAACCTGACACCCCTCTGGAACCGCTATTGCCACGGGAAGGGGAGATTCTCGACCTCAATGTCCTAAGTCAACTAGCCTTTTTCCTCAAGGGCTCCACGCTCTTCCGCCGGTTGAGGCCGCTCTACATGGGAGGGGATGATGGCTTCAGCATGGGCTCGATTGAACAAAAAGTCTTCAATTGGCGTGCTCCAAGTATCATCCTTGTTTCTGGCACTCGACTGTCCTCAGAGCCTGATGGCGCCCGCGAACGAGCCTTTTCAGATACATTGCCCAGAAAACGTTTCGCAGATGGGTCTTCTGGCAATAATTCATCTGGGAAAGTAGTGTTTGGTGCGTATCTAGATGTGCCATGGAAACACACATACAAGGAAGCTATGGGAGGGTCCGAATCGTTACTGTTCCAACTTGAGCCTATCCATGAGGTCTTCAGACCCAGCACTCTAAACAAGGATTATTCTACTTTCACCAAATCCGGCATTAGCTTCGGCAATCCTCCCCCTCGGGCAAGGCCCGTCTCTGGGCTAGAGAATCACATTCAACTAGGGCCTGTGTCGTTGTTACTAGACCAATCTCTCGAATATGGTGTCTTCAATCATGATGCTACTGGGGGAGGTTCATTCCACCCTAGCCAAACCCGTAAAAGCGACTGGCAGGACCGCTTTGAGATCGAAAGCCTAGAGATCTGGGGCTGTGGGGGAGATGAAGAAGCTGAGAAGCAAAGGGCAGCCTGGGCCTTTGAGGAGCGAGAGGCTGCTGCCAGAAAAAGTGTCAGAATGGGCAAAGACGTGGAATCGGATCGGGCGCTCCTAGAGATGGCGGGCTTGATTGGCAATCACAATGCCAGTGGAGGAAGCATGGGCTGATGAGAGAAACTAACCTAGATCGTTTCTCAAGATACGACAGCAGCGCTCTTATACAATATTAAGCGCTTTCTTTTTCTTCCAAACTCGGAAAGGCCTCCTCCGTAGAAGATTCTCAGAGACTTTGGTTCAAAGGGGGTCTCTCGAAATTACCGACTTTTGACCAGCAGTCTTTAACATGTCAGTCTGCTGACGGCTGATCTGAAGGGTGTAATGATCGCACTTTCCGTTGACCATCCGATGATCAGCCATTGGAGATTGTCTTACCCTTCGTCAGCAGCGCCTTCCTGAAGATTGAGGCTCTGTCGTCCCGAAAAGAATACACCAACGACATACCCTAACCCATCCAGCTACAAGCGAAGGACCCGATTTCGAGGCTTGGTTCTACTAGTGTGCGTTGCATGCTCCAGGGAATCGCAGCAATGGCGAAACACGTCAAGGGAGCAAGATCAGTACCAAGCCTACCTCCGCGCCGCCCCCTGCTTTCTGATTTGGGAGAGGCCGGTGTTCCCGAGCGAGCGTTCGCTTTCCCTATGCGACATAGACTCATTATTACCACGACGAAAGGGGTCTATGCATGGGATGACGATGGTGTCATTGAGATCTTTCGCTCAGGCTCCGAAGGCATCGTTGCAGCAAAGAAGTTGTCAGGTGACAAAGATATGCTTGCCGTAGCTGATAGCCAAGTGGTGGTGTTGCATGATATCAAAGGCGAAGCGCAGAGAAGCTATCGTTTGAAAGGCTCTGAGGTCTGCGAGCTGTAGCACGGAAACCTATAGCTCCACTAACGTGCATGTGTAGGGTCGAGTCAGATTACTTAAGTATGCCAAAGAGTCTCACAATCTCTTCTTCACCACGACACTTCAGAATTCAGTACAGTCTTACTCGTTACAGGACTCCAAGCTTCTGAGTACCTCACATAACCACCCTACACCACCGTCAGTCTTTGCAATCTCGTGTAATGGCCAATACCTTGTTTCGACATCGGTAGCACCACCAACCATTCATCTGACAGATCTATCCCTCAACATGCTGCCGATCCTGGTCCGCCCGGAGTGCTCTTCTTCTACGGTTGTCGCCACGGCTTTTCATCCTGAGAGGGCAAGCTACTTTCTCCTAGCTTTCGCAGATGGCATAGCCGCTGTATTCGATGCAATGCATTTCTTCCGAAAGCATGATAAGAAAGACCACGCGACGAGGCCAGCGGTCTCGGGTGTTGGTGGGCTATTGGCGTTCATGAAAGGCCTCCATGCGCATGGAACATCTACTGGAAAGGAGGCTTTGCAACTTGGCATAGATCTTGACGGTGTCGATCCAGGAACAGGTATTGTTGGAATTGGAGACAAGAGCTGGGGTATCACAGCGGTGGCTTTCGTGCCTGGGCGCAAAGCGACAGTGATTACAGTGGGCGCTGACGGGAAATGCTGTGTGGTTGATTTCACGCAAGAATCGAAGAAAAAGGCGGTCCTTCTCAAGACGTGGCACCTACGACGGCCGGCAACTAGCCTGTCTGTGGTATGCACTCGACCTGGCAGGATGCCTAGTCAGACAGATGGAGCTGCTGATGTTGCCCCGGTGAACGCTCGTGATGCATCGGACGAAGCCTACTACATTGCGATAGGCCGCCAGGATGGCAGGGTTTTACTATTTGATCTCAATGGAAAGCCGCTCGGAGAGCAGACACTGGATGAGAATGGCGCCCCTGTTCTTGATGTGGAATGGACTCAAATTGAGGGCAATGACAGAACTCTTCAGCGTAGAAACTCCAGTCCTGCAGTCACCAAAGCGTCTGGCTCAATTGTTGAACAGGATGCCTTACAGACGACTGTTCTTGGCCATACCTTGCCCATGCAGGTTGGACCGGCGCCTCCATCGCACAAAAGGCTTTTTCAGACGCAATCTACTCAGGCCACTCTTGAAGGATCCTTACATGAACATTCGTCGAGACAGCTCACTGTAGTTGCAAACCATTTAGACCTCATTGAAGCCCCGGCAACAGTGGTTGAGGAAACAGATGTAAGTGACCCCACTTCGCAATCCTCTGGTTTTACCCCCACAACTCCCTCCAACCAGACGGTGCTCAGAACGACAGTCACCAACTCAGCTGGCAGACAATACTATTCAGCGTCGAAGGATTCGGGTATTAAGGAAAGCACGCCACCTGCTATACCGCCCAGACCAAGTCCTCGACCTGGAGGTCTTCTCTCAATGCGTCGTGCTCAGTCAAGTTACGAGTCACCAGTCGATAACTCGTACTCGACATTGATTGCGACCGCCCGAAGAGCCAAGAGCAATGCTCCCTCGAGGAGTAGGAGGCCTCTGGGGCCGCGGCCCATGCCCAGTGTCAAGTTCGATGATTCACGAAGTTCTGCTGTGACTTCCGATGACGAAACCTCCTCAGGTCAAAACGAAAGTTATTCGCCAGAAATGCCGCCGAGGTCGCCTCCTCCTCCGCCTCCACATGCCCCTCAGATTCAGACCAAGTCACCCACTGCAAGTGTCGAAAGTTTCCAGACAGCTTCTTCACACGTCCATTCGTCAGAACAGTCTGAAACATCCACTGATACCGTAATCGACTGGGATGTTGGTGCAACACGACAGCCTTTCCCCTCACTAAACTCACCAGAACCCCAACCCCCAAATGCCGAATTCCGTCACGTCCAACCCAAAAACAAGGCCCACATCAGCCTATCCATCCCCTCCACCTCACGCGACACCTCCGTCCCCATCTCTTCCCCCCCAACCAACACGACCAGTCCAATAATCCAATGGCCAGCCGCATCGCCCGTATACTCAGCACCAGGCCTCCACGCCACGCACCGGCCCATCGAAAGCCCCGGAAAAGCCAAAGTGAAGCGAAAAGGCCATGTCAGCGTAGCGCTCTCTTCGGCCTCAGATGACACGATCACGCCGATTTCATCTGCGTCTGGTGGTGCTATTGTGCAGTGGCCTTCGCTGAAGAAATCACCCCGTATACCGGATCTCGGTAAAGGTTTGTCTGTTTCTAAGAAAGAAGCAGCCACTGTACTCGCCTCAGTAGATCAAACAGAAAACAACGACAACGGCACTTCGCCGCCCAAAACCAACTTACCCACCCCATTCAATGCCGCTCTTGACAGGTATGTGGCGAGAGCATCGTCCAGTAGTAGCTTCTCCACGAAACTGGAATCCGTGATCGCTGCTTCTATGGCTGGGGTGAGAGATGAAATGGCGGTGCAGTTCGCGGAGCAGAGGAGGTGGTTGGAGGGGTTGATAAGGAGTGAGGATGAGGGGAGGGGGGCGCTGGAGGAGGAGAATTTGTGGTTGAGGAGGGAGTTGGGGAGGGTGAGGGGGGAGGGGGGGAGGAAGGGGGAGGGGGAAGGGGTGTGATGGCAATGGTGCGGGTGGGGGTTGTTGTGTTTTGGGTTGGTGGGGTTTTGGTAGGGGGGATGGTTGTAGGTGTAGTGTGTATAATAGGGATATTGAATATGTTGGTTTAACCTTTTGTGGACTTTTCCCCTTCTGTGCACTAAGAGGAACGGGAATTACAAGGTATCAAAGTATTATAGGTAGGATTTCGCAATATTTGCATTATATTTTATTTACTAACTTTCCTCATGGCATTAAATACTCTATGTAAGAATCCCCTCGATTCTTCTCACCATGGCAATAATTCCTAAAGAATCATATTTTTAAAAGACAAGCACCGGACCAACAATGATCTACAGGGAATATTTCAAGATGTACAATGCATTTCATTGGCTAATCTTCCTACGTGGACTAAAGACTACATACCAGAGTCCCCTCATTCCCTCTTACGAGGGGAACCGTCCCCAAAAGATCACACATTCACAGGACAAAGACCTGCCTGCCACCCTTGCTCACGGGTTTCCACCCCAACACAAGAGACTTGTCCTGGCCACGGCTGGCCGGCGTGTCATGCATGATCAGGGATTTAGTCCCGTGATCGAGGGTCGCGCCAAGGGTGTGTGTGCCAATGATGGCGTCCGGGATGTAATCCTGCCATTATGTCAGTGTGTAACAAGGGAAAAAGACCCTGGTAAGACTTACAGGGTCAAGATAATCGTCTATCTCACAGCGTGTTTCATCGGCGGTAGTTTTCTTGGACTTGGGAGCTTTGCCATATTTGCCCGAGCGAGAGACTTTGTCCATCTGGGCGCTGACTTCCATCACGATTCCGACGGTACCGTCGTTCTCGTTGATGTGGTTCCATTTGGAGGCGAGGCTGGATAGGGTAGCAGCATCGCTCTGTGCTTCGTCGGTATTGATGGAGGTAGGTTGGGTGGGCTGTTCAGTGGCTCCAATATCGCCTTGCTCATGGCCGTTGAGATGAGGATCTACTGGATTGGCGGTGTAGTATCCCTCATCCTCAGGTGCAGCTGAAATAGATTGTTTGGCGCGAGATTCAGCCAAACAAGCTCTAAGCATGACCAAGAGTTCTTTGAGAACCGCAAGTCTCTCTTTCCCTTCTGGCGCATCGTTCAAGAGGCGCTCGACATGATCGCGGATGTCTTTGTCGAACTCTTCGAGCGTGAGTCGCTTCTTGACTGGGGTCGGCAACGCCACTTCTGTCCACCCGGGCACTGCTGCTGTGTTTGAGGCTTCTCCTGTTTCTCCAGAATCTAAATCAATGAGCTTGTCGCTGGATCCAGGCATAGGGTCAAATTGTGAGGGCTCGGCCGATACTTTTATTCCTTGCTCAAGAGTATCAAGCCAATTTTGCATTGTTTCATTTTCCTTTTCTGTCGCAGGAACGGCATCGCAGAAAGGATCCACTAGCTGAAGCGCGGCTGTTACCTCAGGGGCTGGGACTGGGTGAGACAATTGAGTCGAAGTTTTAGCTGACAAACCGCGCAGATGTGGAGGCAATTTCGGTGCTGCGCTAATTGAAGAGGCCTTGTCCTCAGCTTCACGAGATTCATCCTCAGCCTTTATAGTATTGAGTGGTGATTGGGACTTGGATACAGAGTTTGGCGGCGACTCGTTACCCGAGGTGGAGGCAAGATCCAAAGACTTCTGAAAGATGGCCTCTGTACTCGATATCTTCTTGATTGGCAAGCGCTTGTGCGGTGGCGTGAGACGCTGCTCGATCTTGATTTCCGGCGGGGTCAATGGCTGGCTTAACGGGCTCAGCTTGGGAGTAGATTCGGTCTTGAGGGAAGAGGGGACAAACGGTGCACATTCGGGATTGAACGCTGCCTTTCCCTTCCCTTTCAAAACTGGTGTAGATGGGGGTCCTGCACGGGCGTCGGCGTGATGGGCATCAGGCTGATGTGGGGGGTGAACATGGTTGCTACCATTCGTTGAGGTTGATACTATGAGAATAGTGAGAAGGATTGAGGGTTAAAGGGCATGCTCGAAGACTTACAGACGAAGTTTCGCTGAAAACGTGCGAATGATTCACTAACAGCGCTTGACACTTCCTTTTGCTTTTCAACATGCTGTTTCGTGGTAGCAAATTCATTGACAGTCTGTTGGGCACCCAGGAAATTGAAAGGATCAGCTGTCGTGTCTGTGAGCAATGCCAGGTATTTATCTTTGTGTTGATCTAGATTTGTGGGATCTTGGACCGCGATATCGCGAGACTTCTGGCTTTGAATTGCCGGCTGATGGTGAGAGAGGGTACGATGGCTACTCATGCCAGTATCATGTGGGACCAGTCCCCGTCCGTTAACTTCGCTTGGTGGCCCTATGCTAGAATCAGCAACGCTAACTATCAGAACAGTTCGAGATGCCCACCGGTCGGACGACCTTGGACGACCTGTTTCAGAAGGTCGTGTCGGGCTTTAAGAGAGGATATCTCACTAAGAGCCGAAGACAACTGACTAAGAAGGTCGATATTCGTAGCGTTGATTGAGTCTAATTCTGCCTGAAGGCTCACAACCATCTCCTCAGACTCAGCGAGTTTGGCCTTTGCCATGCTACGGCCAAGTTCGGCATTACGAAGCACGACGCCCAACTGATAGTTGAGGTTTTTGGTGACTTGATATTGGCGCTGGGTCTCATGATGGTCTTGATGAGACCACCCAGGCATGCGATCAGACTGTGCTTCCATGACCTGAAGATTAAGCAGAGTATTCATCTGGCCTACGTCTTCGTCGACAAGCTCCGCCAGGGAATTACAGGCTGACTCCCCGACAAGGTTGATGCCCTCTAGGAGCCTAGTCACGATGGCTTCAACTTTGGCGTCCATATTGGAGCCACGGTGCCTGTACGGCCGCAACGAAGGTGGCGGTAGCTAACGTAGCCAACGTAGCCAGTGGTGGTTTGGATGTCGGATTTGGTGAAGTGAGGTAAGGTTCGAGCAACTTCGCGGTCAACACACGGATCCTGGCTATCTCGGTTAGCGTCGTCTTTAGCGGGTTAATAACTGGGAACTCCAATAGTAAGGCTAGGAGCCATGGGGCAATCTCCGGTGTTTACATCTGATCCTCGGGAACATCATTGGTCACATGCTGTCTTCAGTGGTGATAAACCTTTGTCTAAAGTCATAGGGTCTTCGCAATGCCAGGACATTCATCAAAACGAAGAGACATAGTGCTTGACGAACCGACAGGCTTCAGATTCCTCAAATGTTTGCTCTCTTACTTAGTTGAGTGGCATGTCAATTTTATTGCATCAAGAAAAAGTACAAGAAAATCGCCTTACAAGCAGTGGAGGCTCTCTTACTAGGCCAGCACTTGGGGTATCATACACCTACTCAAGAGGAAAAAACTTCTGGATCCTCCTTCGTGATGCCCTGTACTACTCCTTCGCACCTTCCGCAAAGCGCTTCATCCACCGATCCCACCGGCGCAGCATACCTCCAGCATCGGGCACATTTCGCCAGTTGTGGCTGGTACAGATGGACTGATACCTCATCCCCAAACATCTCAAGTGTCCCCGTGTGAGACCAGTCTGATTGACGAAGCTCTGGAACATTATTGATGTCCCCGACACATCTCATACTCGATACCCCAAAGAGAGACTCTAGTTGGTGGGTATCATAACGATGGAGAAGATCGAGAGCTTTAGTGGACCTGGTTTCAAAGCATGCATATGTCTCAAGCGGGCCCCCTATCTTCTCAGCAAGGCGGACTGTTTCAAGTGTACCTTTGACTGTTGCAAGAGCTTTCATCAAGAGCGGGACGTCAGCTTCCAATTGAATGTCACTGGATGAATTCCAACGAGGCTCTGTCCATGAGTGCTGCCCAGGTGGTCTCTTCATATAATCCTGGATCTGCTTGGGAGTGTAGTCCCAAGCTTCCTCAACGAGTAAAGGTGTAATTGGAGCGAGCATCTGCCGTAGATGGCGGTAGATCTGATGTACGGTAGCCTGGACTTGGAGGCGTTCCTCAGGAGTACCGCAGTAGGCAGCGTCCTTGATCCACTCGAAGTAGCGCGAAGACAAGTCGTTGATAACATATGCATTAAGCTCTCTTGCAGCCTTGCTGAAGTCAAATGAATGGTATGACACAAGCGTACTTGTATTGATGTCCTTAAGTCGCATTAGAGCGATGCGGTGTACCATGCCCATATGCTGGGAAAAGTCATAAGAAGCAGGGTCGAAACCTTTCAGTAATCCCAACAAGAGTTTGAAGGTCACACGGTATTTCGCGAGGTTTCCGTTGATTGCCTGCAGCATCGTTTGACTTACTCTGACATCTTTGGTATAGTCGCAGCTGGCCACCCACAAGCGAAGAGCGTCTGGGCCCATACCATCTCGGAACTCAACTGATTTGCCTTTGATTGTTCTCCTCGTCATAGGTAGGAGGGTTCCCTCCATAATTTCGTCCGATGAAATGACATTGCCTACAGACTTGCTCATCTTTCGGCCCTCTTGATCCAGAGTAAAACCGTGAGTAATCAAGGTTCTAAAAGGAGCCGCTGCGCGCGTCTCATCAGCCAAGAAACAACACTGATCAGCGATGTGTGTTAGTAGGCTCGATTGAAACCATCCTCGATGCTGATCTGTACCTTCGATGTAACAATCTGCGACATGGTCATCAGGCTTAAAGCAATCGTTCCCAGCATTTGGCCCAGTCTGAGTCCAGCTCGTCCCGCTGTCAAACCATACATCCATGGTGTCTTTACCTCGACGATACAAGGAATGTCCATCGCTGCTCCTCAGAGATGGGGGCGTCCATGCAGGGTCCAGGTCATCGTCGGTCCACCAGGCATCTACACCGCGTTTTGAGATCACAGAAATAATATGGGAAATACTGTCCCACGTCAAGAGTGCCTCGTTTGTTTCTTTGTGGTAGAGTGCGGGGATAGGGACGCCCCATGCCCTTTGTCTCGAGATGCACCACTCGCTACGATTTCTGACGAAGCTTTGAAGCCTGGTCTTGCTTGTGGAAGGGATGAATTGTACCGACTGCAGGGCCTCAAGCGCATTGCTCTGAATATCGCCAACGTTCGCAAACCACTGCTCTGTAGCGCGCACAATGAGTGGCTGCTTGGACCGCCAGTCATATGGATAGTTGTGCGTATACGGATGCTCTGCCAGAAGCTGACCGCGGGTCTTCAAACGGCTGAGGACCGCTCGGTTTCCAGCTCCTAAGACTTCCTTTCCCAATAAGAAGTCTGGCTCTTCAGGACACGCTGTGGAAGTAAAAAGGCCCTTGTCGTCAACAGGAGCAAAAGCCCTGATCTTGTGCTTTGAACAAAGCTCGTAATCGTCCATACCATGTCCTGGAGCAAGGTGTACTAAACCTGACCCGGATGTTTCGGAAATGAAATCTGCATGAATGAATGGCCGAGGCGGAGAGTTCACGTCGAATGTTTCATCTGTATAACTCATGCCAATGATACTCCCTCCATCGAACGAGACAATCGTATGCAGACTCTCATTTAGATAGTGTTCCAGTTCAGAAAGCCTTGAGGAGGCGACTAGTAGGCGTCCGTGAATTAGAGACTGGGCGATCGTATACTCTATGTCTTTGTGAATCCCAATAGCCCTGTTCGCTGGAAGTGTCCAAGGTGTCGTAGTCCAGATTACAGCACTGGCACTCTCTAAGTCAACTCCGAGATGGTCTGATTTTTTTGAGTTTTCCGAGGCCCTTTTCAACGGGTATTTTACGAAAGCTGCTGTGGAGACATGGTCATCACGATATTCGAGTTCTGCCTCTGCAAGCGCGGTTCTAGAAGATGGCGACCAATGCACAGGCCTGAATTTTCGATATATGAGGCCCTTCCCTGCCATAGCTTTGAATACGCCCAGCTGTTTGATTTCATAGTCCTTGTCCATGGTCGTCCACGCGTGACTCCAGTCTGCCATGATGCCCCATTTCCGGAACGATTGCTCTTGATCCTGCACCGTCTGAGTAGCCAGCCTTCTGGCTGCTCCTCTGACGCTCACGGCATTATTTGAGGTGCTTTCGCGTTGCTGGAGAGCTTTCAGCTCAATGGGCAACCCATGGCAGTCCCATCCTGGACGCCAGTCTATACGATGTGTCGGTAATCGAGAACGACATATGATGTCCTTCAAAACCTTATTCAGCGCATGTCCAATGTGCAATTCGCCATTTGCGTACGGCGGCCCATCCTGCAGGACGAATGTTTGTGGGAGTTGTCGGCGACGCTGCCAGGTGTATAGGTCATCGGTGCATCGTTGAATGTACTTTGCGCGGTCGTGGACCTGCGCGCGAGCGGGAAATTCGGATTTTGGAAGGTGTAGAGTCTTCTTCCAGGACATTACAGGTCCTTTAGGACCCGGGAAGAGGTGCAATGATCAAGTCCGATTACATGGTTGGAGTTTGGATGTTTCCGAGTTTATGCTTAGTCATCAAGAATCTTCAGAATACTCGTAGACGCGTGAATAATCTGAATCGCTGTCAGGTAGAAGCCAAGCTACATAATCTGGATTTCTACGGATTTGGACAAGAGAACCAAACGAGATTCTAAGAATTGAATGGAACAACAAGCTAATCTGCCATGAAGGGGTATCTCTCTAATATGTACATAATAATCATTGCGCCTTTTCAAGAACCAAGCGTTACATGCGTTCCAAGTATCAGAGCAACTCCTCAGACATTCGCTCAGTAGACTGTCAAACAACTCACGGCATCATTCTTCAGTACTTCGATAAGCAGCCCAGGGAATCCGTACAACTTGGTGTTTCCAAATCCTGGTCCTCCATTGGCATTAAGGCCATGAGTGCCTTTTCTCTGGGGATCTGTACTTTCTTCCCAGTCACCAAGAATCTCGCAGCTACTTCCAGGACTGTCTCCCCAGTCCCGATTCAGTACCATCGCTTTCTGGGCCGAGTCCTTGCTGGATCCATCTGCAAACATTTTGTGCCAAATGCGTTGGAAAGAATTGGATAGTTGGGTAAATGGGGTTTCCGAATTCAGCGGTATATCTTGCTTGCGATCAGTAGTGTCAATTACCCAACGGCTCCGACGGTACCGGTTGAACGGATATGAGCCTGGCACGTTGGCGTGCAGCAGTACTTTGGTAGCCACAAGACGTGCTGTGCTTCCCTCATCCACAAGCTCCTCTAATGCAGCCTCGTCAGGAGGTATTGCTGGAGACAGATGTGTCGGATGCGAAATGAAGACGTCGAATCCGTGATGAAAGTAATTGTAGAAGCATTCTGCTGACATGTTGGCGTTGGTATTGCGAAGTGCCTGTGATTCCTCTTCGTCATCGGAGTCATCCGTGACGGTATGGGTAGACGATTGGTCAGTGTCTGTAGTATCTTCATAATACGTTGCAAAATTACCAGAGAACGTCCTCCGGGTCTTTTGACGTTTATGGTGGTTCTTATGGATAGACAGACGCCGATCATACTTTCGATGAATTGCATCAGGTGGACCTAGCTCCGCCACAAGGTCTTGTGGTGTGGTCTCACTCAGTGTAAGGTGGAAGGGCGGACTGTTTCTCCGTACCAGCTCTAACTTACCTTTACCGCTGATCTTGATGAGTTCGATTTCATCCGGCCGAAACTCCCTGCCACGGCTCGAAAGGGCCAGAGATCTCGGATTAGTACATGGTTTAACCATGAGGTCTTGGCGAGCTTCTTGCCATGAACGACCTTCGAATATCGCCATCGAGCTTGCTGCCGCAGCTTTCGAGGAAAGAAGAGAGACAAAGTCCTTCTCGGAAGACCATGCCGTCTCACTCAACGGGAAATTAAAAGCAACACCGGGATATGATAGGATATACACTCCTTCCCCTGGGCTAGAGCCTTGTGAAGGTTGAGTATACTCTCCAGGAAAGGTGGGCCCAAACGACCTATCATACACATGCCGGAAGGCTGGACCAGTAGGTCCTGTTGGTAGGTGTCCTAAGGTGGAGCCCGACTTCTCAGGAAGCTTGACTAAGTCTGTATCTTCGTAGCTCAGAACAGTCTTTGTGAAGTCAACAACCTCTATAAGCCTGAGCCTCTGATCAGGCCCGTCGAAGCGTAATCGAAAGCCATTCGGAGGTAGGTTCACGATGACAGGATGCCCGAGTGGCTCGGACGGCGAATATAAGACATCTATGGTAGGATAGATCTGAGGCTGAGCTTTCAGCCGCGTCAAGACATCGTGTAAAGAAGCTCCTAAAGCTGTTGACAATTAGAATTGGCACAGCATATAAATTAAGGCTTGGACTTACTTAGGAAACCAAGCCCACGCCCAGGAAGTATTTGCATCGCTTGTCGGGTGAGCATACTACACAGAAGTCATCGATACGTCGTCATTGGAAAGGAATTAGGTATGAAAGAGGAAGCAATGTCATCTGGACTATATACAGAGTGTTTGCTACCTAAAAGCCCACCTGATCTCCTCCATGTGCCCCGCAGATTCCAGAGCCTCACTCTCGCTACCTGGCAGCCGGATGATCAGCGTGTGCAATTGGTATCGGATGCCTTGGCTTGCTTGGCACTTATGGGTTGCACTCCAGCGCAGGGAGGCAATTTCGTTTAAATAAAATCGTGACAGTGCATTAGATGTGAAGTAGTGCAGGCTATTGGAAAATCCACTGACATCTCGTTCTTCTTGGAATCTGCGCCTTGGGACGATTCGGAGTGCCAAGGAAAGCTACCTTACTTGCACACGCTAAATATCAGGGCGCTTCCGAATCCCGGCTAATGTTTACAAGTAAACAGACTAAATATCTAGCAACCTAGCATTTCTTTCGTCGCATATTCTACAAGGACAGGTCCTAAACCTCGTCTGCGACGCTTATTCTCAATCTCGATGGCTGGACTACCGCGCCCTGCTGTGGGGCTGCAAAACAAGAAAAATTCAATGCGACCACCAACCGCGAGACCAGCTGCAGCCAGACACCACTCGAACGCTCCGTTAGGACAAGCAAGAACGCAATCCGGAACCGTGTCTCCAGCAGATAGCTTACTGTCAATGTCTACGAGTACGTCACATTCCAGAAGTCCTCAGCGACCAAATGCGGGGACCAAGCGCAAAGAGCGAGATTTCGACACGGAGGGGGGGGAGGAGACAAACATACATGTCGTGGTACGTTGCAGAGGGCGTAACGATCGCGAAGTGCGGGAGAATAGTGGAGTGGTGGTCTCTACCGATGGTGTCAGGGGCAAGAATGTGGACCTATCGATGGGCGCAAGTGCACTGAGCAACAAGACGTACCACTTCGATAAAGTGTTCTCCCCAGCCGCCGATCAATCTATGATATATGACGATGTTGTCACGCCAATACTGGATGAGGTGAGCATAGCTTCTTCTGATTTCGTACAGAGTTGACAAAACGGTAGATGCTCCAAGGCTACAATTGCACTGTATTTGCGTACGGGCAGACAGGAACGGGTAAGACATACACTATGTCTGGAGACATGTCCGATACTCTTGGTCTTCTTTCAGACTCAGCGGGCATCATTCCCAGAGTGTTGCACTCCCTTTTCGGCAAACTTGAAGCAGATGAGGCCGAAACTTCAGTCAAATGCTCGTTCATCGAGCTGTACAATGAAGAGCTGCGTGATTTACTATCATCGGATGATACTACCAAGCTCAAAATATACGAGGATGCGCAGAAAAAGGGGCACAGCGCTACCGTGGTTCAGGGTATGGAAGAGTCCCATATCAAATCTGCAGGTGATGGCATCAAGCTCTTGCAGAGCGGCAGCCATAAACGGCAAGTAGCGGCGACGAAATGCAATGACCTCAGTTCTCGAAGTCATACCGTATTCACCGTAACAGCATATATCAAACGATCGACCGAGACTGGCGAGGATTTCGTCAGCGCTGGAAAGCTCAACCTTGTGGATCTGGCGGGCAGCGAAAACATCCAGCGAAGTGGTGCCGAAAACAAACGGGCTGCTGAAGCAGGACTAATTAATAAGAGTCTGTTGACGCTAGGAAGAGTCATAAATGCACTTGTAGAGAGAGGCTCTCACATCCCATACAGGTTAGATGAAAGATCTGTTCATATCAAAGTAGCTAAAGTACTAACGCGCAGTCAGGGAATCAAAACTTACCAGACTTCTACAAGACTCTCTTGGTGGTCGCACCAAGACTTGCATTATCGCAACCGTATCACCTGCTAAGAGCAACCTTGAGGAGACAATCTCGACCTTGGATTATGCATTCCGTGCCAAAAACATCCGCAATAAGCCTCAAGTCAATCAGACCATTTCGAAAAAGACTCTTCTCCGAGAATTTACCGCTGAAATTGAGAAACTTAAAGGAGAACTTGTAGCAACCAGACACCGAAACGGCGTGTATCTGACCACTGAAGGCTACGAGGGAATGGTGGAAGAGAGCGAATCTCGCAGGATTCTGAGCGAAGAGCAACAGGCTCGGATTGGAACGATGGAAGCAAATCTCAGGAACAAAGTTCAGGAGCTGTTTTCTCTGACAAGCAATTTCAATGTCCTGAAGAAAGACAATGATGTCACGAAGCAAATTTTGGACGACACCAAGGACGTTTTAGAGAAGACAGACATCGTCCTAGCAGATACGCGGCAAAATCTAGCAGAGGAGACCGTTTTACGAAAGGCACACCAGACCACAGAGGACCAGTTAAGTCACCTCGGTGGTGAGCTCATCAATACGCTAGAACAGACCGTAGGTGATGTCAGTGGACTACACTCAAAGATCAAAAGGAAGTCAGATCTTCAAGATCTCAATCGCCAAGGTTGGGAGGTATCGCAAGGCAAGGTCGTAGACATCACGCAGCTTGTCGATTCGAACATGGAAAAGTTCAAAGATCAACAAGAGCATCTGGTAGGCAGACTTTCCACACGAATGCAAGGTTTCGTGCAAGAAGAATTGCAAAGGCTCGAAGCTACGCAAGATCTCCTTCGACAGAAGGTTTCGTCTTTTGAGGCATCAGAGAAGGAAGTCGTTCAACAAACGTCAGGTGCCAAGGAAGACATGAATGTAGTACTTGAGGAGATCAAGTACTTAAGGGAGGATGTGAAGCGGAAAGTTGGGGAAGGACTCAATGGACTCTCGACAGCCGCTGGACGTATATCTGCTGAGGTTATCAACGAGTTGGGATCATTTCATACTCAGGTGAGCAATGAGACCCTTTTCAGTCATCACTTAGCTAATGAATTGCTTAAGCTCCACACGTCCTATAGTTCTCTCGGCAAGGACTTCAAGAACATTTTCGAGGAGCTTGTAAAGCATGTGAATTCGCAGAAAGCAGAAGCCGATGAACTAAGACGCCAAGCATCAGCTGCAGCACAGGCGGCGATCCAAGCTGACGCTGAGGTTTCTGCTCGACTAGAAACCTCATTGAATGAAGAACGTGAGCAAGCCTCTCAAGACCGTCAGAACCTCCTCTCGCAGATCACCACTTTAGTCAATCGGGCCGGCGAGGTACAGGATGCCCGGTGGACTTCAAATATCAATGCAGTACGAAATGATATCGCATCGTCGAGGTCATCGTTCCAAGCTGCGGACAAGGAGTACAGTTCGGGCATGGACGTCTGGTCCCAAAAAGAGAATCTTCTTGTAGAGGAGGTGCTAAAGTCGAGAGACACTCTCAAAGGAAAGATGAAGGAGGACTGGAAAGCCATCAACGAACACAACGTTTCCATCCAAGCCACCACCAAATCAGTGCACGCAGAAACCATCCGCATCGTCGACGCACAAATGAAAGACATGGCCACTCAAATGCAAGCACTAGACGACTTCGTCACCCGAGCTCGATCCCAAAACGAGCGCCATCACAGCACACATGTCGAATCCCTCTCCAGCTTAGCCACCACCGTAGGTCAATCCTACTCCAGCATCGGCGACCACTTCATCTCAACCTACTCCCGAGTCCGCGACATCGGCACCGACATCTCAAACCAAAGCACCGCCCTCTCCGCCTCTCTACCACCCCTATCCACCTCAATCCAACAACCCCTCGCAGACCTCCGCGCTCACATCACCAACGCCCCCCTAAAAGAATACACCCCCACAGGCGAAACCCCCCAAAAAACCCAATACCACTACCCAACAACCCTCCCCCGCACCCTCCCCCCCTCCTCTCTCCAATCCAAGCCCTCCCCCCACCGCTCCCCCAACAAATCAGCAATCTACACCGACGTCCCACCCCCTTCCAACTCCTCCCTCCCACCCACAACCTCCCCCTCCAAAGACCCCAACCCCACCAGCCTCCGAGAAATCAGCCTCAACGTCAAAAGCGCCCTCATCCGCAACAACAGCGATCCGTCCGGCACTACTGCCGCTAACGTCAAGGCTGATGCCGAGGTGGCGAGTATGGGGCCGCCGCCGCTGAAGAGACAGGCGACGGAGAGTAAGCTGCCGCAGAAATTTGCCGGGAAAGGGGGGGTGGTGAGATTGGAGGGGAGGGAGAATTTGGGGGCGGGGAGGAGGTTGAGGAGTAGTCCTACTGGATAGTGGAGGTGGGCTGGCTAGATGGGGTGGGTTGACAGATGATGTGTGCTTGTTCACAGATCCTATGGGGCTGTTAGGGGGCAGCAGTGTTTGGTATTGTATTTCGATGTTTTTGTCCAGATATCCTTCTTGCGTTTCGTAGTGCCGTTAGGGTATCAGTAAATGCCTACACTCAAGTTCCATCCCAATGCATCATAACTCATGTTCCACATCCAATCATAATCCCACATCACCCCCCAATCCCATCAATCCCTCATCACCCCAAAGAAAAGCCTCTTAAACTCCCTCTCCCCCAGCCCCCCTTCACCTTTCCGCTTCCCTCTCGGCCTCCCCCTCCTGTTCTCCTTTCCCACCCCTTCGGAAACCGACTTCTCCCCCACCGGCAGCTCAGGCGACGTATCCCTCACCGCCTCCTTAATCGTCTGTTTCGAAAGGCAGAAATCAACATGGTCGTTGAAATCCCTGTCACTAGCTTCCTGTGGGCGGGCGCAGATGGGACATGTCCAGACTTCCTCTCCGAGTCTTTCTTTAGATGGTGGGACGTAGCCTGTTGCCGGTTTTTGGAAACCGACCGAGGGGCCGAGTTCTCGGGTGGTGGTTGGGGATTTTTTCGGAGTGGGATTTGGGAGGATTTCTCGGCCGTGCTTGTGGCGACGGTTGGATTCTTGGAGTTGTTCTTCCGGTGTAAGAAGATCCTGGGCGTCTTCATCGCGCTGTTCTTGGCTCAGACGCTCGAGCTCGTTCATTTCATCTTGACGTTCCTGGCGCGCGGCGGCTTCGAATTCTTCTTCAGGCCAGACTTCCCATTCGCCGCTGTCGTCGGTTTTAGATGGGGGGTTTTCTGAGTTTGCTGGCGAAGGGGGGCGGATGCCGAAGAAATCGATGCCGAATTTTTTGGTGCTGACGAGGTGGGTGCATCGGAGGCCCATTAGGCGGAGCTTCATGTTTGGAATTTCCTTTTCGAGCTTCGACATCATTGGGAGGGAGTATGTGTATAAGTCATCTGCCGTGCTGACCGCTTTGGGTGGAATGGTCTGTCTAGTCAATACCTCATAGGTGTGCAGCTTGATCTTTAGCACTAGTGTTCGACCCTTGAATTGCGTTCGTGTCAGATCTTTATCGAGTTCTTCCGCAATCCAACGTAACTTCTCTCGCAACTCAGTCCTGTCGCTCATATCACGAAATGTGCTTTCAGTTCCCACACTCTTCCGGATGTACTCTTCGGCTGGCTGGATCTTGGTGCGCCCTAAACCCAGGTGGCATTGCATTAGGAATTGAAAGGCTTTGTCGCCAAACAGCTTCGAAAGGTAGGCTCTCTGAGAATATATATCGCCACAGGTCTTGACGCCAATAGCATCAAGTTCGCGTTCAAAGACCCGACCCACACCATTGACTTTGCGAGTTGGGAGATCGCGCATGAAAGCAAGGATTGTTGCTCTGTCGTTGGCGACTCTGAATTGCCCATTGGGTTTGTTCCTGTTGGACGCAATCTTAGCGATTTTGGCGTTGGCAGCGATACCAGCAGAGATGGTGATATGCGTCTTCTCGGCGACCTCATTGCGGAGTTGGGTGACGGCTTCCTCGGGGTCCATGTGCTTCTCCTCACAGTACTGCGTGATATTCAAATATGCCTCGTCAATACTGGCGCTTTCAAATCGTGGATCATAGTCGGCCAAAATCTCTCGGACCTCCTGCGCTTTTGCTGTGTATTTCGCAAAGTTCAAAGGTAGGCAAATAAGGTCGGGGCACAGCTTCGTCGCCACGAAGCCTGCCATACCGCTTCGACAGCCGAACTTTCTAGCATGGTAATTGCATGTTGTAAGCACTCCCTTGCCGACGGCCATGGGAACATGTTTGAGTTCGGGTCGATCCAACTCTTCTACTGCGGCGTAGAACGCATCACAATCGATATGGACCACAGTTTGAGATAGATCCCTAGATAGTTCGAGCTCCGCAATATACTCATCAGCCCGTCGAAGATCGGATGCAAGGTCGACGCGCTCCAGCTGTCTCTTTCTTGACAGAATTTTCTCAATCTTCTCCGTAAGATTTTTGTCCTTGTATTCTTCATTATTGAAGTATTTAGAGCCCTTTGAAGCATTGTAGATTACTTCTGAGACCTATCTCAACTGTCAGTTCGTCCTAATCGTGGCCTCAAAAGCATAGTCTAGAAGTACTTTCTGCTGATCGACGGAGTCTTGTCCGGCCTTGGTCAGCGAGGGTCCCAGAAGATGATATTTGAGAGTGTCATGTTCGCTGACAGCACCAACAACAGCGACTTGAGTTTCTTGGGATGTTGCTGGTCCATTGGCGGTCATCTCGTGGGAAAGACCGCTGCCGTTGTACTCGACGTGGGCTCTCTCCAATCGCCTTCCCTAAGAGTCTGCACTGTCGCGCTACTTTGACGCGTAGAGATGCCCGAGGGACGGAATTAGGGTAAGGGTAGGATGGACTAGCGCCAACCTAGAGTGCGTCATGAACCCTGGCTGAAGCCCGCCGAGCCCTCTTGGCAGCCGATGTCCAAGGGTAGGGCTCAAATGCGCGATGTCAACACCGCGCCAGTGACCTAATTGCTTCATGATCTCATCAAATTGGTTAACGAAGAGAACTTCAATGTTGTGGGGCCATCCAAAATGATATGCGAGCCTGTTGGTCGACCTAATGGCCGCTGGACAAGCGAAGCATGCCCTGAAAGATGAGCTACGAGAAACAGAATGGCGTCCCAAAGCGACGACCACCTCCAAATATTGGTACACAGACACCAAAGGTCTTGGGCAAGTCCGCTGCACTTGCAAATCCGATACGCTCACCGGTGGCCAATGGTTCAAATTTGGGACGAAGGGATAGCGATTACGAAAGAGCTGGAGTCGGACACGGCTTATCGGAGGACGAGATCGCAACGCCCGTCAAGACCTTCTTGAGCTCCAACATTACCCCTAGGTCAAGCGCCAGAAAAGCGAGAGCCGAGACTGCATCGCCCACCTGGAATGGTACGCCTACAGGGACTACAGCAGTCTCAAGGCCAGTCTCGTCAAATGATCGTGAAGCTAGCGTTGGAGATGCTCTGTCGGCGAGCGGGCGAGGATTACGGATCTCGAACTCAGGACCAAGGTCAAGGACAAGTAGTATAATCAGCGATCGACTGGGCTCGTCAGTATTGTCGAAGCCCGACCCTTCACAGCCTATAAATTCAACTGCGAGGGTTTCGAGCCCGGAGAACGCTCCAAAATTCTTTCATGCCAACGACATCAAGTCTAGCGTGTCGTCACGGCCTTCGTTGGAAAAGCCATTTCGAACAGGCCGTACACCAGAATACGTTCACTCGGAGGAGGTGTCAAGTCCGAATGGCAATACATCCTCCTCTGGAAGAAGCCCCAGTCCAGACGACCAAAGGACGAAGGTTTTCCACGTCAAAGAGCTCAATGGGTCCAAATGTCCTCCTGTGAGGCCTGCGAATGGGACTAGCTCGAACCGCCCCCAGCTTCAGACAATATACAGCACCAACACGACCAGTAGTCCACCACGGGCGACTTCCCCTCTCAAAGAAGAAATATTACCTCGAAAATCTTCGGTGAGCAAGCCGTCGCCGAGACGGCATACTCGACTAGTTTCGAATGGAGGCAGCGAATTAAGGACGCCAGAAGCTATCTCTGCCAGCAAAGTCGATCTCGGTCGTAGATCTAGTCTTACATCTCCCGGACGGCCTCGGTATAATGCTCACACAAGATCTCCAAGCGTTCCAACAACGGGGCCAAGTCCGTCTCGAAGATCAAGTGTAGGACATTCAGATGCAAGTCCTGTGGAGCAGGCCCGGACCACATCTGTACTTGGAGTACAGGGTGCGCTTCCACACAGCGTCAATCCGCCTAGTAATAGCCATGAACTTCCTAAGAGCCAGCCGCATTCACAGCCTCCGAGTCCTACTAGACAAGCAATCACTGGACAAAGCAAAATCGACCAAATGAATGAGCTGGCCGCTAACGCTCGCCGTGAACGCAAAGTGCTGGATCTGGAAATCAGCAACTCGTCTCTTCTTGCCATTAACCGCACCCTTGAACGCGAGATGCGTAAACAAAGTGCTGAACTCAGACAGTTTCGCCGCCTTAGCCGTTCTGGTCGTATTTCCATAGCTCCGTCACGGTCAGCCTCTGGCAAGCTGTCAGCGTTCTCGGAGGGGGATTCTACCATCGATTCTGACGATCTCGTCTCTCCTTCCGAGGACGAAGAGGATCTTGCCGATGGTCTTTCGGTCGTCTCGTCCTCTTCTCCAAAATCTCGGCCGTCTTCTCCTACACACCGCGCTGCTCGTACTCGTTTCCAAGATCCACAGGGTATAGAACTCGACCTTGCGGCTCACCGTGCCCTGCTTCTCGACTCTCAGAAAATGAACGTCTCAATCAAGCGTTGTTTAGCGCAGTCTGAATTTCTAATATCGTCTGGCAGACGGGCGCTCGAACATCATGCCCAGACTCCAAAGCAAGAGAACCCAGGAGCTCGCGTGCTTACGCCTGACGAGATCGAAGGCGACTTTCTAGGGCAAGGCCAAAGTCTCCTGAGCCCGATTCTAGACCAAGCGGGCATTAATCCTTGGGAAAGGAGCTTGGGGAGCATTGGAAGCCTTGACGGTGGGTTGGAGACGCCTGATTACTCTAAATGGGGCCCACCAACGGAAGTGCAGACGCCATTTGGAGACATCGCGGATCTGCCCCATCGGCTAGGAATTGATACTGACGGTTTCGAGTTGCCAAACAAGACAAGTGAAGGCTTGACTAATGGATCAAAGGGCGCTCCCTCAGACATCGGTCCGGAAGACCGAAGAGCAAGCGACGTCGCATCCATAGATGGTCTAGACGACGAGAATGACAGCCCATCAAACAAAGAGACGACTAGCAATGATCCGCACACCGAGGAGAAAGATAGGGGGAACAGCCCACCTATCATACAGACGGCAAGCCTCACCTCCCGAATGGCAAGCCCAGAACGGAAGGACAGGACGAAATCACCAGACCCTCAGCCCGGCCAACCTGGCTATCGAGGCAGTATGCAGGGCTTAGGTCATTATCTACAGGCGTTCTCTATATTTGGAGCATCGCAGCAGGAGTGAAGCATTGCAGGGCTACTTCAGCTTGGGACAGATGCTTGGGTTGGGAGGTTTCAGGCTGGTTGCATGTCCCGGCGCTTACTCTGATTTTCATGATACCCCATTGATGTTGTTGTAATTTATTGCTTCTCCACACCACAGAATCTATACATGTTCATTGAGAATCTCCGTGTCCAAGTATTTGTTTTGGCTCGGAGGATTCTTACTCGAAGCCTTGCCACTCCCAGAAAACATTCTTTCTAAGCATAACATCCTGGCGCGATAGTCAAATGTCAGAAATGTCAGAAATGTAAAGTAAAGTACTTCAGGTGACTCAGGCGGAATCACGTGATGTTATTGGGTCTGATTCGAGCTTAGTACTCCCGTTAATTTATGATAGATTCTCCATTTGCCTTCACACTTGCGCACTAAATATTCCATCATTGTTCCCTCCCTCAACAATTCAAAGACCCCGTCCTGACCCTGGCTTTTTCATCCTCCATGCTTGAGGGAAGCCTTCACACAAGCCTCTTGAGAAATCGAGGGGCAAGACAGGCCGCCCAAAATGTATGACTGCTTTCAAACTTTGGTGACACTCCAACCAGGTACGTAGTCTGTAGCTTGACACAGCGCGGTTTCACAGAACAATATATCGGAACCATTTTGAAAATGATTGTGTGCTCACCAATCCGTCTCAGGTCCTTTGGATGGGCCTATGCCTACAATGAAACCATCTCGATGAGCTCCAGATCACGTTCCACATCCTGCTCTGACTGTCGAAATGGAAACCCCCATCTGCGTCGTTGACGCCAGAACGCTCATTGATCATGTTCATGATATCAAGAAATGGATATACAATGGCCAACTACGGATAGTTGTGCCTTCAGCGAGTTGGTGCAATGTCTTTCCCATGTTGGGTCGCTACTAACGACGCTGTAGCATACGAAATTGTCGAACAAATCAATCAAAAGACAAAGGAACCGAAGCTGACAACGAAAGAAGCCCCGCGGCCCAAGTCAACTGGGAAACCAGTAAAGAAAGAATACCCTGCCTTTGACATCAATCCTCTTTTAACAAGAGGCTTCCTTTCAAGGCTGAAGGCATGGAAGGAAGGGGAGGCTGTCTCTGAGCAGCGAGAATTCTTTCAGGGAAAGGAGAATCATAGAGCTGTTAGTTTTCAACAATTCAGCGAGCAGTATACCCCCTGGAAGGATGTGGAGATTGAGGAAGAGAAGCCACAAGTCGCGGAAGATCGTCCAACGACATGGGCCGAGGCGTTGCGGAGGAAGCAAAATCTAGCCAACGGAGGAGGCGGAAATAGTCTGGTGCCAAAAGGTAATCATACCGAGGCGTTGCTTTGTATTAGCTGACACGCCTTGCTAGGTCCTGCAAAACCGAAATTGGTCGCCAAGACTACCGGATCGGAACCATCTCCGTGGAAGATCAAGAAAGATGCCCCAATGATATCTGCAAAAGATGTGCCAGGGAACTTACGGCCATTGATGAGCTGTGCTCTTTGGCGCCTTCATGAGAGTATTGATCGGAATGACGCAAACGAACTGTTCTTACTAAGCGACCAACCTGAGATACGGACAGTCGCTCAAAAGTTGAACATCATCGTTCGGTCATCGAAAGAGCTTGGCGTCCTTATCACTGCTAAAGCGAAAAGGCTTGATCTTGACGCATATGGTGACCTTGAACGAGATTTCGATCTACCGCGAAGAGTAATAAACCGCCCTGAACTGAAGCCTATTACCCATGTTGAAGGACAGGAGGCACCAGAAAAATCGGAAAGCAACGGCACGAAGTCTGAAGATAGCAAGAATGCCTCGGAGTCTCGTGAGGAGAAAGGAAAGACCCTTGACGATAACGCGTCCGAAGACGAGGGCAATGCTGTGCCAAGCAAAGACTCAGAAGAGCCACATGGTCGCAAGAGCTCGGAGAATGAGGACGAAGAGACTCCCGCAAAAGTAACGGTGGCCAAAATGTTGGAAAATTCTGCGACCGTTCTTGGTCTGACAGATTTGATCGCCAAGTCAGAACCCGATGGCAATGGAAAGCGACAAGAGGAAACAGCGAGCAACGGTTCTTCGCCGAACACCAGTGACGCCGATCATTCAGACATTGCGGCCTTGAGACATCAGAAACCTGATGAGGCTCAAACTAAAGCTGACTCAGCTGCCTCCAATTCTTTTTCAAGCAAGAACGCGTCAACCTACTCAACACCAGAGAATCGGATTCTGAAGTACGATTCTTCACCAGCCCGCAGTAGCGCTCTACCTCCCCTACTCCGACCAAATGCACCGGCGCAGGAACCTGAGGACAGTGATGAAGAAGTCGTGGTGTTTGTACCCCAGCCGAAGCGGTTTTCAAATCACAAGAAACCAATTCAGCAGAATTCGAGGCCGGCGACCCCAATTACTCAACCTCATAAACAATTCTTCGACCAAAGCCCAAAGGCATCGCCGATCGCTGCCCAGGTTCAGTCGAAGCCTCCAAGCCGCGGTCGAAATTCTACCATCACTAGTCACGGCCACCCACAGCCTACAAGTGCTCCGACCATCATTGATCCCGATGCTTTTGGTCGAGACTTCGCTGTCAATACGAACTCCGGTCCCCGTACCTTGCCTAACCATCGACCACATCATCGTCAAAAGCGATCCACTGAAAATGCGCAACTTACCCCGAACTCCCATGATAGACGCCAGCACGACCCTCGTATCAGTCCGAACCGACAGCTCCCTCACACCAGATCCCCTAGGCTGTCTCCTGCTCGACAGCCAAACAGTGAAGAGGGCCAAAGCACCCAAAGTCAGCGGCCACAACGCACGAGCCCACAGAGGCGATCGAAACCTTCGGAGCCCAAAGAAGCTACCTTTAGAGGGCGTGGGCCTAACCATGCTAATCCAGGAGCAAATCCGGAGCTGAAGTCATTGGCTACTAGAATGGTTGAATCTGAAGAATTTGTGCCAAGATCAGCCTTCACGGAATCGCAGAATGGGTCAATGTTCGCTCAACCTAGCATTGTCGAGCCTCAGAATCTCATTCCTAAAGCGGCAAGTCCCGCCATACAGGATAAGCCAACAACTCCTAAGGCCCAATTTGTTAAACCGGAAAGCTTTACACCCAGGAATTCAGAGCCGACATCTCAGAATAAACCTCGCGTCATTGAACCTCGGGCATCTGGGGCTGATGGCTTCGTCCCTCGAAGTGCCATGACAAGGATGCCGTATAAGCCGCGAATCCCCGAACCTGAAGTCATTGAGCCAAGATCATCAATGCCGGATGTGCAATACGTCTTGAAGTCTGGGTCTACTCGCGCAGCTACACGCGGTAGGGGCAGATTGTGGACCCCTTCTTAATAAGAGGCCTTCGATTGAAATTCATATCGAATTGTGTCACAGAATTCAGTGGATCGGACTCTACTCTTTGCTACGCAGGTTAGTGAAAATGGGAAATGGAAGTGGGGTCTTCCCACATAATGTAGGGACATTCGATTACGGCGGCAGCCGCATGATCATCAAAGATATCAGAGGCGGAATAGGACATCAGGTAGAAGGGTTGTTTTCATTAAGGAAGACCACACTAAATTGTCAGATGGGGAGGATCGTATCAGGGGACGCTAAATTGCCAAGGGAAAAGTTCATTGCAGGAGTGTTGTTTGTTTTTCTTTTACGTTGCATGCCTGTATGCGAGACAGATCCAGATTGTGTACGTTATCAAAATCATAATTCATGCGTTCTTCTCGTTTAAACTCACTTTCTGTTATTCGCTAAGTAAAGTGAGACGCGGAAATCTATGGAAGACAATCAAACTTCCCTCCTCATCCCACCCCCCACAAGCGAAATTCAAGCATGTAACGAACACCCGCAAAGCCAGGCCAGCACGAATCACCAGCCCCTCTCGTCACGACCTTCACGGCAAAAGCCATTTTACTGACTTTTGAAAGCGTCATTTTGGGATTGATATAAGCACATCTTCGGCACAACAGCAGCCATGGATGGAGGGGCTGAGTTGCAATTTGACATGTGTGCTATGCGGGGAGATGTCGTCTCTCGATCTGTATTTTTCAATCTTCATTTTCATTTTAGTCTCATTTTATGATGCTAGAAGTTATAATAATACATCACAAGCTCGCCGCTCTTTTCGCTCGTATGGAAAAAAATAGATATGCTAGAGCTTCGCCTCCTGTGGTGGTACAGACAGGGTATAATGCAAATGTATGCATGACACAGGAGAAAAATGGCTCTGGGGAGTAGGAAAGAGGAGATGCTGAAGCTAGAGCTCTTTACCGTGATCGTAATTCTTGATGGCTTCGGCGGCGGCGCTGGAGTCGGGCTTGAACATGTTGCCTTGTTTGAGCTCGTTGATGGCGACGTCGAAGCGGGCGCCGAAGAGGATGGCTATGCCGACCTGATGGGTGGGTTAGTAGGGGTGAAGAGATGGAGAGGGGGTGGGGGTACCATTAGGGCTGTGATGACGATTAGGGTGCCGAAGACGGCGGAGAGGATGTAGACTGGGGGAATGTCAGTGATGTGATTTTAGAATTTTGGGAGGGGAGGTGGATTACTGGTGTCCCATTTGGCCTCGTTCGTCATGGCTTGGGTTTTGGCTTCGGCTTCGGTGGGTGGTGGTGGGCCGTTGGCTGCTTGTGCTGCGACTAATGTCTTGGGATCTTGCGATGGGAAGATGGATTCGATGAATTGTTCGATCTGGAGGTCTTGTCAGTACGCGAAAAATGAGCAGTACGATCATGGCATAATTGACCTTCCCACATGCGATACTGATCTTGAGGAAATTAGGGTCTCGAGGGGTGTTCTTCTTGTGGATTTTCCTTGTGTATTGCCTGAACACCTCGCAAACTAGCTTGAGGTTCTGTGTAGATTGCATCATGATCCGACAAGCGTCGCCTTTCGTGATCTTGATGTTCTTCTTGAAGATGGTTGGGTTTCGGAAGACGAGCTCGAGGGTCGCAATAGCCATTGATTGTGGGATCGCGGCGAAGTTGAAGACTGACTGCTCTTTGAGACCCGCGAGATAGAAGAGACATTGGTCTGCGTGGTTCAAGGAGTTGAGCACCATATCTGAGCTGCAGTTGAGAGCCGCCTCTTTGTTCTCTGGTTTGAACAGATCCTCGAAGTTGTCAACGTGCTTTGACCAGATTTCTCTAGGCCAAAAGCGACGATTGTCGTCAAAATCTTCTCTGACATCCCGAATGATGTTGGTCTTTTGCAGGAACAAGCCCATCGATTCTTGGAGTTCAGGTTTCTTCAATAACGCCGGGTTCGCAAGACCGCTTTCGACGAAGAGGCGAGTCAGCCCGTTGCCTACAAGCCCAGCGACATAGTAACAGTAGAGATCGTAGTCTTGAACGGTATCCATCGCCTTAATGCAGTAATCGGCCATTCCATTGCCCATCTTCTGTGTGATGTCGTTTATAATATCCCTGTATGCAGGCTTGATTTTCCTGAACTCTTCCGTAACGTTCGCAAATTGGACAAGCAGCTCCCTATCCTTTTCATTTGGGCCATTCCCATCGTAGCTCCAACCTTCTTTCTCTGTGATCTGATCGAATTTTCTTAGCAAAGGATCCTTCTCTTCCAAAGAAATCGTCATGTCATCTTCGATGGTATCCAATCCTCGAAGGATGAGGTAGAAGAGTGAGACGGGGATTAAGAGCTCGGGATGTAGTTCTTGAATGACTGAACTGAAGCTACGGCTGGTCTTTTCAAGGAAATCAAAGCATTTTTGCAACGAAGGTGATTCTTTCTCTGGGTCACGCTGGTGGACAGCATCATGCCATGTTGTCCTGCGCAGGTCAATTCCATCCACAATCGAAGTTCCGAAAACTTGGTGTAGCCTTACCATTGTACGATGTTCCTCAGTTCGCCCATGTGAATGGCATAGTATAGAACGTCTGAGACCTTGACCCCCATTATGGCTTGAAGTAGTGAAGATCAAAAAGAAAACAGTATTAAGTAATCGTATCGTTGACTTAATAAGGAGTGCAGCTTCTCAAGGGATTTTGTAAGAAAGGAGAGACGTGTTGCTTCATGAAGTGAAAGTGGGCTTCTACATGTAGAATGGAGGAAGACTCAGAAGAGGGCCAATGAAGCTTCTCCGCAAACTTGTTTTAGCCTCAGTCGCGGGTGGTGGTGACGGATTTTAAACACGCGCCACCTCGGGTAAAGCCGAGGTTTCAGTTGGGAGGCATTCAGCCTCATCAAATAATGAAGCCTACCTATTCCGGATACATTCATATAATCCTAGAAGACACAACTTCACAGCCGGCTTCTACACAAGTTGGCTTCTTTATTCACTGACTCTTATCAAAGGCCTGGGTGGCCACACCTTCAACCTAAATTCTCGCTATCATGGTCGTAGATACCTCATACTACGACCTCCTCGGCGTGACACCAAAGGCCTCGGAGCTCGAAATCAAGAAAGCGTACCGGAAGCTAGCCATCACTACCCATCCTGATAAAAATCCTGGCGACGAAACAGCGCATGCTCGGTTCCAAGCTATTGGGGAAGCCTATCAAGTCCTCAGCAATGATGACTTACGGAAGCGATATGATCAGTTTGGCAAAGATCAAGCTGTGCCCGGCGGGGGCTTCGACGATCCGTCAGAGTTCTTTGGCATGATCTTTGGAGGAGAGGCATTCGTGGATTTAATAGGGGAGATTTCTTTAATGAAAGACCTTACCAAGACCATGGATATTACGTCAAAGCAGATGGAGGAGGAAGAAGCTGCCGAGTCAGCAGAGGCAAAGATGGAAGCGAAGGAAAGCAAGGACGAAAAGGAGGGAGCTGCGAGTGTTCCTCCAGCTGGAGCAGCAGCAGCGGCGCCTCGACCGTCGCCTCCGACAGAAACTTCAGCATCTGACCTCAAGCCTCCCATGACGGACTCTGCTTCTTCAGCATCTGGAGTCTCTACTCCACGGCGGCATATCGGCCAGCAAGCAATAATGGAAAAATCAGAGGAAGATGCTCGAATGGATGCTGCCGGCCTTACAGAGCAGGAAAAGGAACTGCGAAAGAAAGAAAAGAAGAAGGGTCTTACAAAGGAGCAAAGAGAAGAGCTTGCTGCGTATGAAGCCGAGCGTAAGCGCATACGCGACGAGCGTGTGGACACCCTTGCGAAGAAGCTACTCGATCGGATAAGCATATGGACTGAGACTGATAAAGGCAACGATGTCACGAAAGCATTCCAGGAGAAGACCAGATTAGAGGTTGAAAATCTCAAGATGGAATCCTTTGGGCTTGAAATTCTACATGCAATCGGCTTGACTTATATGCAAAAAGCAACATCTTTCCTCAAATCACAGAAATTCCTCGGTATATCGGGATTCTTCTCGAGATTAAAGGACAAGGGAACATTGGCCAAAGACACTTGGAACACCATCTCCACAGCTATCGACGCGCAACTGACGATGGAGGAAATGGCAAAGATGGAGGAGAAAGGTGGTGAGGATTGGACTGATGAGAAGAAAGCCGAATACGAGAAGCGAGTCACAGGTAAAATCTTAGCAGCAGCATGGAAAGGATCAAGATTTGAAATTCAGAGCGTTCTGAGGGACGTGTGCGACAAAGTTCTTAACGACAAGAGTGTTAAGATGGACAAGCGAGTGGAACGGGCACATGCACTGGTGATTTCGGGTACAATATATCAAAACGTATGCCACCTGCTTGTTCTTCAAATATGGTTATTTCACTGATTTGGCTCAGGCTGCACGTGACCCAGATGAAGAAGGCGATTACATGGCGTTTGAGCAGCTGATGGCAGATGCAGCCATTAAGAAAGATAAGAAAGACCCGAAGAAAGACAAAAAAGAGGCAAAGAAAGAGGAGAAAGAGGCCAAGACGGAAGATTCATCGACCACATCCCATCATCACCACCATGGCATCCCTTCGCACCATAAAGCCGACCCTGCAACCAAATCCACATCATGAATCCGAATTCCTCGAAACGCAACGACCACTCCTCACGAAGATCTATGATCGAACACCTCTCGTATCCGTCCCATCTTGATACCCGCTTGGACTCTTGGGTATCAACAACCCAAATAACGCCGTCCTAGAAATGCCAATCCCTCAATTCCCACCTCACCCAAACTTCCTCGCTATGCATCAGGTCTCGTCGTGCCTTATCCGTTCCTGCTTGTCCATTCCTACTCATTCATTCCCCCTTCACCCCACCCACCCGACCCCCCATCCCAACAACCCCCCTCAACTCCCCCATCCTCCTCTCCCAAACCTCCACCAACTCCTCCAACGCCCTCTCCTCCCCCTCCTCCCCCTCCTCCCCCTTCCCCACCACCTCCATCCCCTCAATCCTCAACATCATCCCCCTTCCCTCCCCCCCATCATCCCACGTAGGCGCCTCCGCAACCTCCGTAGCCGTAACCGCCCAATCGGCACTCATGCTCTGCGCCGCCACGACGTTCGTGCCTGTTACGTCCATGTCGAGCAGGATGTATCGTTCCTTCGTGGCGCTGGATTCTGGACTGTTGTTATTGGTGTCTGAGGAGGTGGGATCGAGGACTTGGAGGGCGGCGGCTGTGATGGGGTCGGAGGAGGGGGTGTCGGTGGAGAAGATGTAGTGGATTGTTGGGTGGTGGGTGGTTGGGGAGGGGGTGGTGGTGAGGAGGGTGAAGAAGGGGGAGAAGTTTGGGGGTGGTGAAGGTTCAGGTTCGTTGTTGGAGGCGGATTCCTGGGGGAGGGCTTCTGGGAGGTGGGAGGTTGTGATGTTGGTGGATTGGAGGAGGGATGGTTGAGCTGGTGATTGTTGCGAGGGTTGGTGGGGTGATGGGGAGAGGGGGAGGGAGGACATTTTGTTTTGTGAGTGTTGAAGGGGGCCTACATAATTAAGTGTCTTTGAGTGGTGAATGTGATTCTTAAACATGAGTTATGAGGCCTCGACTTCCGAATCTGGTCTAGCGTACTTTGTCTTCGTAGGATAACATTATTTCCACGAGACAAGCGAAAATGACCCTTTCTTCCCCTTAATGAACGATAAGTATGTCTTTCACTCGTCTCTTCAGGACTAACAGTCCGCTCTGGTATTTAAAGTACCTGCCATTAATTAATTATGCCTTTGCTTCAATTAAAGCAAATGAATGACGTCATTTCCTATCCCTATTGTATACCGATTAGGAGTTATCCATGTAGAAAAATATCCGCCAATGACTAGTTCGAGAAGAGGAGACTGTCTGGATACTATTTCTCGGAATACATTGCAAGACAGTCTGTACTCTTCACGCATGCCCACTCGTCACCCGACATACCTCGCATACTTTGCAAACTCCTCATCCGCCTTAGCCTCTCCATATCCTCATCCCTCAAACAAATCCCCACCGCAATCTCGCCATCCAACCTCTTTGGCATTAAATAAATCAAACTCTCAATGGGGTCGAACTGCGGTCTGCGCACAGCCTCAGGTTTACCCAATCCAAGATTGAAATCGAGTTCATAACAATTCCGTTTCGCCCAAGAACTGAGCATGATATCTGTTGACAGGTCCAGCGTTGCTACAAACGAGACAATATTCTTGTCTGGTGTGTGGTCGAGGAAGGTCGCGAGTGCTCGCGTTTTGTATCCTAGGTTCGATTTGTTGGGGTCAATTGCTGAACGAAGCTGTGATGCGATAACGCCCAGTGGCGCTTCAATCAGCTGCTGGAGGCTGTACTTATGATACGTCATGTTTTGCACCAATCCTGGGTAGGTCTGTGGAATATCCAAACAAGGCCGTACTATGAAATGTTAGAGTTAGCGCTTCATGACCAACGGATGTGATCGAGGCTTAGGATATGTCCTGGAGTGCTTCAAGAGAAAGTTCGGGAAAACCCAACTTACCATCGACGGCGCGAGCGAATGTCAATTCAGCTGTGGGATTCAAGCGGGGGAGACGGGCTCGGATTACAGATTGCCAGATAAAGGCCCGAGAGACATATGTACTTGTACTGTACAAGACACCCGGAAAGCTCCAGCCCACATTCAACGATTGTCAACTGAAATGAAGAGTCTCCACGAGCTCCTCGCAACTACTCAAAGGCTTGTTGAGAAGGTTCAGAACCAAACTGACCCTGTCATCTCCGATATCTTGGAAAATTTACAAAAGTTTATTACTAATTGCATCGAAGTGTTCACAGATGTCAGGAAGGTCTTGAATACGTCCTCAAAAGCAGATTGCGATGCAAGCATGGGGGCGTGGAAAGGGTTCCTCTGGGCTACATTCAGGAGGGATGATGTAGTCGTGCTCCAGCAGACTTTGAATTCGTACAAAGCGATGCTTAATTGAAGCCTCGCTGCACTCAGCGTGTGACTTTACAAATTTTTTGGAAATCTGACGGCACCTGCTGCAAAACACACCCTAGTCCGAATTAGCTCGATTAGTGTCATAACCTCGTCGATTCTTGATCCCTCCATGACTGACAAGTCTCAAGGCTGTGCACCTCTCCTATTGAAGTCTCAATCATCAAGATCGACGGTAACACTGGAAATGCCAAAGCTACCCTTGATCAGCTGCTTGACAGTGAATCTCGCATGGATTCTCGTCTTGAAACCATACAGAACGCAGTCAGACGGCTAGAACAGCAATTTGACAACAGAGAAAGAGAAGAGTGTCTCAGAGAGAGGAGCTTTCAAGAAATGCAGGTCCCAGATCTGAGCTGGTCTCAAGAGAGCAACAACAGGATGAGTATCGCATCATACAATCCGTCACTACGAATGTCCTTGCGCAATCTAGAATCCATAATATCATCACCTTCGATATCTCGAGCTCCAAGCATGGCGATATCAGTAGAAGATCTCCATTCAAATAAGTCAATGCACATAGAGGACGACCCGCCTTCGACGCAGGACGAGGAGTGGCCTCTCAAGGCATCAGACCCAAATCTGAAGGATGTAGAAAATTATCGTGCATTGATGTATGAAACCGCTACGGAGCTCCAACCAGTAGATGATTCGAGCTCAGGACCGCTGAAGGTGAGCCCGTTGGACCCCAAGTCTGATGGCTCTGGGAGCAATGGCAAGAAAGACTACGAGGGGAATAACAACAATTCTATTGCAGTCTTGGAAGATGGTAGATCCATGCCACCGCCTAGTCCTAAGGTATTCGCGGAGACCAGACGAATGTATAACGATCACCGATCTTTTGCCAATGTTGGCATGCCACGTTTGAAGCTTCCAACGCATTCGGCGAAATCGACTGGTAATGAATGCAGGGACCAAGATAGTCCCACGGAATTACCACAAGCTGTTCCCTCTCCGACTCCACGAGGGCTCGACTTCGAGGGTCGAGAGAGCCCCAGAACAGATACTGAAGATTTCAGAACACTGTCTCCAAATTCTTCAAATGATCAAAACGAATTGATACCATGTTTAAATTTAAAAGGTGCGAGCGCTGAATTAAGTCCACCAGCTGCGCCAACCCCCCCTGAACAGCCTCAAAAAAGAAGTTCAGCGAGCGCACTCAGTTTATGGTCCAAACTCGATTCCATGCCCGGCTCGACCCACAGTACTAGAGATCTAGAGCTCATGATGTCAGAGCTCAAGGATCGTGTCGAAGACTGGAAAGGTCTAGATTTTGCCCTCTTTGGCAAATTGCTGCTTTTCGACGTCCTCACAGTGAGGAAGAGAAATGGGAACTCCAAAGAGGGAGGGTTCCACACTTATCTCTTCGAGCGTGTCTTGCTGTGTTGCCGCCCCACCAACCCCACCAAGAGCAAAATTAAATTACGGTTGGGATCATCCGAAGTACCAGGTGTTGATGTTACTCGATACGCTCCAAGACTACAGCTAACAGCGAGGATCTTCTTTGTAAATATTACTAACGAGATCCCCTACTCAGAAGGAGGACGAACCGTGATCCAGATATTTTGGATGGGCGATGGTAAGATGGAAAGTACCCAGTTGTTGTTCCGAGACAAGAATAGGATGAAAGTCTGGCTACATCACCTCGAAAAACAGCGACTTGCTACGTATTGTTCATGGAGCTAAGGACTCTTGTGAAAGCGGTATAGTAATTTCAGTGTTCAGAGCATGGAAGTAGCCTTTTGGATCCAAGGGGTTTGACAATATTGGGAGGAGGCTTTCGACCTGGGGAATAGCGATCTCCTGATCGTTACTCATAATATGACGATCCTTGAAATATAGAATCACAGTTCACTTCGCTTTGCTGTGGATATGGTATTTCCTTTTCATCATCAACTTTTTCCTTCATTGATTGATTGGGTGATCTGTTTTCCCGCAGTACTTGGGTCGCTATGGAAGCTGGGCATATTTTGATTTCGGCTGCTTGCCAAGCTTACAGACATATCGGTAGTAGGCGAACAAATTTTGGCTAGTAACCCCAAGGGATAACGGCGATCAAGGCGATGCGAACCATGAACAGTTTACGGCTCTGGACAGCATACGCTTCCATAGTGAAAGAATGCTCTTCCCAAGCCGAATTCAATATATCATCAAATAGGCCAACATACTGTTGGTGAGTGCTCGAAGCACTCTTTCTTGCACAATTGTCAAGCATTATCCTTGAGTCTACCACTGCAATTGTAAGACAGGAACCCCGATTCTAATCTCAAAGACAAATGCTGAATATGCAAACATCATCAGCAGGTCGTCGATCGTCTCTTTTTGCGAGACTGTTGAAATAGGAGACGTGAGACTGATCTCGACCTATTTTCAACTTGGAGTATCCCATTGGTCGTTGTCTTGGCGCCTCGTGTGCTTGGTAGCCCAGCTGTCTGGAGACCAATGGGATGGAGCTCCATGGCCGGAGATGCGAGGTTCAGAGGGACAGTGGCAGACCTCTGCGTATCGAATTCTATAAAAAAACATGGCGAAGGGCGGGTGGTGATTGTCCACCTGTCCTGGCAGACAAGGCACAAGAGAGCCCAGCTTCCCTCTTTCTTGCTGCTGAATTTCAACCTCCTCGCTCACACAGATCACGGTCTCGCAACAGTTAGATCATCGCTCACCATCGCTCACGCAAGTTTCTTACCAGCAATATCCAATATCATACACTTTCCCCTCCCCTTCAGCAACAGTCAATAACTTCCTCAAATACTGAATTCAAGATCGATCCCCTTGGCACGTAGCATAACCCAAACTTCTGATGCGAGCTAATCTTCAAGGAACAGATACCACCTAGAAATGAAGACCCCTCCCCAAACTCCCGGTATGACGAGTAGCATGGACGTGTATGCGGTCTACCGCAACGCGTTAGGGATTGATGTAAGATGCCTAGCTGGAATGATCAACGAGAGGTTCGGTGTGAACTTTCCCGACGATTCGGTAACCCAAAAAGTGGAAAGACTCAAGGCCGAAAACAAGCTTCAAGATCCTTCTCACAAGTGGAATTACAATGCAGTTGGCAAATTTATCTGGAACCACGGTGTCGATGAGGAAGAGTTATCGCTTTTGATAGCCTTGGGGGACGAAGACCGTGATTACATAAAGGGAGTGAGACACCACCGCTATCCTTTTTTATCCAGCAAGCTAATGTCCTATTCGTAGCAATCGGAACCTCCACATGAAGGCCAGCTCAGTGACTCTGACCTAGAGAGTCTAAATAATCCTGAATCGAACCCGATCATCAAGGCTTACAGGGCTTTGATGAGGGGAGAAAAACTCCCTTCTTGAAACTCGACTCTTGTATGCTGTGATAGGGATTTCACGACGCCATCCACGGATACAGCTTCTGGTGAATCTGTTAGTCATAATCCATGAAACTAACTGGCGAAGGAATTTTTCTTGCGTAGATGTGACGATTCTTGGGATACACTGGGGGAGAATTTGGCATTACACAACTTTGATTGGATCAATTCAGTTCGGGCGTTCATAGTACTCTACGTACTCCACACTCTTTTACATCTTAGGAAATGATTTAATGGAAATGGTTTTTTGATCATTTCCAAATGTTTGCTGAAAACAAAGCCCTTGTTCTTCCTCCAAAGACGCCGATCAGTGTAGTATTTCGTTGCAGCGGCACCGCAATAGTGGTATGTGTGCTCAGGGTTAAGTACATTGTTGGGTTCGATTCCTAATGGCGGTGGTTCAATGGTGGAGTTATCTCTTTTCTTCTGTATGTAGAAATGAATGAACGGAGGGATGGCAACCATTTGGTGAACATTAGATATTGCATCTCAGTGAATTGATACGTCAAACAAGGAGTAGTGAATGTAGATCTTTCTAGCAAGTCGAAACAATGACAGCGAAGAAAATTCCGGTTACTAGGCATCCATAAACCCGAAGAGAAGGTTCCAGAGGCCTGTGCTCGATCTAGCTTTCTTTATACACCCTTTAATGCCTTTGTCACTCACTACAAAATGGCTCATGGCGTCCTGCAGACGAGACTGGTCTCAACATTACATACCTCTACATATGGAATGTGCCACTCATCTTTGTAAGGTCCTCGAAGTTCCTCTTTCTCAAGGTTACCCTCCCCCTTAGTACCCTGTTGAGACCCTTCAAACCTCTTCGACCAGCCTTGCTCCATCTCTGACAGCTTGCTCGCCTCCACAAGCGATCCTTCCAGCTTTCTGGCGAACTTGCGGCCCCTGTCTTTGAACGATATGACGCCCACTGAGGCTTCCGGCCTACGCAGCTCTGGCGACATCACAAAGGCATGGAAGAGATATCTGCAAGGCAAATCAGCCTTTTCATATCGGACGTTGGACGGCTCGAGGGAGGCAATAGAATGAGAGCTGTCAATGAAGGCCATCGGGAAAAATGTCGCTCCGGCCCGATCTGGGAGCTAGCGCACAACGTCAAATATCTCACCCCTTCTCACTTCTTTCTCTATATCTTCCTACCATCAGCTTGTTGAGCTTAAAATTCTCGAGCGAGGCAGCTTGAGAAGGCTTTCCTGCCCCCGGACTCGTCACTCAAGACCATGATCGTGTCTAGAGCACCCGGCCTTGTGGACCCTCCCGACCCCCTGACACTTGAAACATCGACTAAGTTCCATCAATCAGGCTCAGTATAATAACATCTTCTTGATCTGTTTTATTGGACTCTCGTATCTTGGAGTAATCTGAATGACTTTTGTTCTCTCGTATTGATTCATTGTCTGCCACCATAAATGTTGGACAACAGATCTTAAACCTCATCTTGGCTGAAGTTGGTCTCCATACTTATAGGATACCAGATTGACAGATAAATGGAGGAGTCAGATGTCTTCCAAGACTATGTCAAATACTGGGAACACTCCCAAAGGAGAAACAAGAGAAGAAATGCCCTTGAAGTTGGTCAACATCAAGCCGGCTCAACAAAACAGTCTATCAAGTCAGAGATATCCAGTCTCGGGCCAAGGACGACTTAAAGGAAGGCACATGATCTCGTGCCCTAGGGTCGCATCTAACAAGCCGAGATCAAAGTGGACAAAGCTCGCCAGATCTTCTGCTTTGAGATGATTTTTTCAAAAGTGAAGGGGGATGATCAAAGCAATACATATATACAAACATAACTCAAGTTGGTGTTTTGTTATGGTAGGTACTCAAGTGGGTATTTGGAAGTTCAAATGTCATGAATCGAACGGCAAAATAGTGAGTACCAAGATCTTCCAGTGGCTTTGCGTCCATACCAGCAGTCACTCAGGTGCTTTTCGCTCCCTTGAAAGTTTTCTGTCTTTGGAACATACTTCATACTCTGAATAACAATGAGCTTGAGAGAGAGCGTCCCCTTCTCATGCTGGCTAAGTCTATGTACTCAGAGACATGTATCACGTATTGGAAATGCAAAGAATTGAAGCTGTGTGTCACGCTCTGTGAATTATTATGCTTGGCAAGACTATTGATCAGGAAGAGCACATGACTGACTAGGGATCTCGGCGAATATAGGGGCCGAACCCGATCCCACAACTCTCAAATTTTTAAATATCAACACAGCGCTTGACTTGTCAACTATATCAGAAGACTTCAGTGACTCAACGCTGTCAACCTCTCCGGCTTCGTTGTATCTCACCTTCACACCACCAGCTGTAACGCACTCGTCTACAAATCTATCTCGTTTCTCAAGTCATAGGCTTTTCGGTCATCAACAGTCACCACGTCTCCAACTCTCGCCACCAGAAGCCGGAGCTCACCACAAGTGGCCCTCGTCTGCCTACCAAGTCTCACCGTGGAAGGTCATCAGAGCTTACCGCCATTGTTTCATTGAGTCTCCTCATCAAAACTCACCAACAGTCACGTTCGCCTCACCGCACCAGATCCATTCCCCAATCAAGCCCAAGTCAACACCAAGCACCATGTCGTTCACCAATTCCAACAAGGAGTTCTGTGGTGTCCAAAAACTTGGTGACGGGAGGTATGCTGCGGATTTTGAGGTGTACGTCGCTGACGTCGAATCAACGAGACTATTCAAAGCGTCGATAAAGAAGGTCCCAGATGACGAGAATTACCGGAGGGCCGCCTCTGAGTTTGCTCTGACGCTTCCAACCTTGACAAAGAATACCTGCATCGGAACATCCGACGGCGTTCCGATAATCTACTTCATCAAGCAGGGCATGACGTCGCGGTGGGGGTCGCTTACTACGACTCTGTTAGCTTTGGCCTTGGCTGCAATCCAGATGGTGTTGTCCATCTACCCTCCACCCAAAAACTTGAAGGCAAATCTACGACACAAGGGTAACCTCGAGGCGGAGTTAGCTAAGTCAGAGGCGTTGGGCCGGCCATATGGCGTTTTCGTAAGTATTTGATCACTCATCAGAAAATTGATATTCATTACTGACGTTCTCAAGCACTGGATGTACTGGGTCCCACAAGCACAACGAAAACCAATGGTGTCTAGACCGACGACTGGTGTAAACCCTTCGAGGTTGGCGGCCTTAAAGAAATTTTTCGCTTTTACGAGGTCTGAGCACTATCGGATCAGCATGTGGCTCAAAGCTCTGGACCCACAGGGATGGCAACGGTACAATCAGTGTTACCAGAAGGCTCGTGCTGGCGGAAAGCTCGAGATCCTTGATGATGGTACCTGGGGTATCCAATCCTGTCACACCTTGTTAGTCAACGCGATCGCCAATCCTCACAAAGATCCCGGCGACGTAAAACAAGGCTGGACTATTACGTATCCATTGGGCAACTTCACGGGCGGAGAAGTCGTGTTCTTAGACTTAGGTCTCAAGTTCGGCCAACAAGCGGGCGACATCCTAATGGCCCCAGCATCTGTACTCACCCATATGGTGCTTCCACACCAAGGTGGGGACCGCTACTCCCACGTCTGGTTCACCAAAGCAGACGTCATGGATCCTCCCGAACACAAGTACTTTTGCAATATTGGTCTCTGTACGGTCGGATATAAACAGAAGGCTGGCCTTCAGACTCACTGGGCAACGAAGAACGAGCCGTACCATGAAGCCGCAAGGCAAAGGAGGGCAGCTGGCAAAGCCGTGGCCTCCGATAACGCGATGGAGTATCGAGGCGATGATTACGACGAAGACGACCTTGACGATGCGGGCTCCGACGCATCTGAGTACGGATTTGGCGTGGACACCGGAGAGACCGAAGCCACTACATCCGATCGTCCCACGAAGCGACAGAAAGTCACCAAAGAGACTCTGGAATCATTGGCCCTCCCCGAGGGTGCCCCGACTGACACCCGCCAACGGTACTGGTGCGATGTACCCGGCTGTGCGAAGAGTCAAGCAAGTGGATCGGAAGGCTACACAGCAAAGGCCACGGTCGCGAAACACAAGCGGGCGAAACACGCAGAGGAGGCAGACGTGGCAGACGTGGGATCGTCGTGACGAGCGGAGTTTGTGTTCGATTTCGGGTTGGGGAGTTTTGATATAGCGGCACTCATTGTGATTTCCTTTCGTTTCTTATATTTTATAGTAGATCCCTATGAGAAGGATCACAGGGGAATGGAATTGATTGTTTTGTGCGGGATAAATGTTCATTCTTGCCTCCTTGACCAGTGTCCGCTCTCAAAACGTTCAATCCTTCCTTTGCTCCTTTGTCCGCCTCTCGCCCAAACAGCTTGTTTTCGAAACCTCTCGATCTCCACGAACCCAGCCTCCAACGACATGCAATATACGCGGCGATAGCTCATGGTTCTTTCGATCGAGAAGTCCAGTGTAGAGTTTTTGGCTTGTGTTCAGGTTTTCAGAGTTTCCGAAAAAGAGATTATCACCCATGCCGCAGAGAGGAAAAAATGGTACAAGAAGACTCCATTTTCCGAATGGCATTCGGATAATGATATTCAAGCTCAACTCTTATCTTAACAAAAAGGCAAACGGTCTTCACAGCTTAACAACAATCAGATACCATACTTCAAGGCGAGAAAAAACAAAGGAAGACCGTCGAATTCTGACAATACTGGACACCGCACTGCCCCATGAAGATCAACCTATACGGATGGTACAAGCATGACCACTTCGACGCTGGGATCGTACAAGACTCCCCTCCCACATTTCCGCTCCTCACATTCGCATTGACCCAGTCACCGCGTAAACGCACAACGCAGCGGCTCGATATTTCCGGCTGCGCGCCATCCACTTTGATTTTTCCACCATTACGACTCTTTTTAAATTCAAGGGCACTGTGATAGTTATCATGGAATAACGACAACATTTTTCGCGCGAGGCTTGAAAGTAATTCTACGAACTCACCGTAACGATGACCATGAATCGTATTTTGCAACTCGCTGCGGTATTATTGCATCCGACCTTCAGCTATGCGCTCACTGTCCCACAAAGCTCCTCTCTTGCGCTTCCAATGTCGTAAGATCAGAAGTCAGAGGTGCCTGCAAAACGCATGCTGATCTCCTCCCACAGCAACAATACATCCAACACCAGCAGCCTAGGAATCCCCCCGCTGTTCGCCGTCCGAGCACGGGAGCTCTCTGACCCCAGGGGCCCAATGAACGAGATAGCCATCTAGATGAACGCCGTCGCAGCAATGGAAGACCTGTGCTTCACGGGCCCACGGACCGCTCACATCCAATCCGACTGGTCTCTCCCGCAATACGATCTGCAGATCCATATGAATTCAGACGGGGATCCGCGATACCAATTCGCGGCATGGGGACTTCAAGTGATGACCGCGATATCAGTGCAGAGTGGTGGTTGGCCCGTTGTAGCAGATTTCCTCTGGGATGGGATTCAAAAGGGCGATGGGAGGATTGACTATGGGCTATCTGGGGACCAGATCGGTGCAGTGGCTCCGCTGAACGCAAGTCTGAGAGTTCTCGACCTGGATACCGACACAGCGAATGCGACGGCTAGAACTCCGCTTCAGGACCGCCATACCTTGGAGATCCGCCCGGCCTACGGACGTGCGTCGATGACGGCGTCACGAGTCTTTAGAACAGCGTTAGCGACCATGCTCAAGGGTGCTGAGAGAGGGATCGACAGACAGCTTTCTGAGTACAGTACTGAGTATTTCGAGATATTCTCGAGATTTGACAGGGGGACTAGACAGCCGCTTTTGAGATGGAGACAGGTGGTTACGGCGATGAGACTGTTGACGAGGTGGATGGTGGCGCGGGATCGATTTGCGGAGATCAGCTTTGAATTGTATAGAGATGGAGGTCTTATTGCGGTGGGGGCGTTGAAGAACGAGGGGCTGTCTGCGGAAAGGTAGGAGCGTTGCGTTGTGGATGAGACGATGAGCTTCTTTCGCCTAAAATGTCCAATGGCACTTTTTCTTGCCCCAGCAAGTCTTGGATGGCATGCAGTCAGTGAGCGGCGATGTCAATGGTCTCGAGACGGAGGGGAAGAGCAGAGCACGGCAGGGATACAACAGCCCTTCCTGTAATCTGAAAAGGCCGAAGAGTTCCATTCGCAATAAGTTGGGTATCATAGTCCACAACTGCCAAACGCCATTCTCTCAAAGGCTCCCAATCTCCATACCCAGTACACCGACGCAGTAAAACCGTCTATTCCCCACTCTTCTTCCACTCAAATTCTGCAACACGTCAGCACTCGCACCTCCCTCCAGCAAAAGCAACCCACTCTGCCTGCACATGGGACACAACCCCTTTGACGAATCCTGCTGAATCCAAGTAAGGAGGCAATGCTATGCACCATCAGTTCCCTGCTAGCCACATCACATCTAAAGCAAGAGTTTCTACCATATGAAAGGAGTGGCCGCATGTCCCGATCACTATATTACAACATTAGCCTTCAAGCTTCGAGGGCGTTGCGTGGGGAAGAGGGGACGCATACGCAGCGCACAGTCATCACCGGGGTATTTACACGTGGGACATGTGCCGTCGAATTGGACGCGGCAGATGCCGCAGACGTCGTCTTCGGGCATGTCCCAGCGCCAGGAGGCGACTGCGTTCCATTCGTTTATTGTGACTTTCATGGTGGGTGGGGAGACCCGCTCTCAGCTTCTGTGAGAATGCTGGATAGAGATCGAGGTAGAGAGGAATCTCGGCAGCGGCTCTCGCAGAAAAGGCTTAGGTGGCTACGATGCTTAGGATGTATTGAAAGTATTTGTTTTGTAGTTCACCATTTCAAGACTAGTCTTCTTTATCGATAAGAGCTTTCTTATTTCCGGCTTAATATCCGAATACCTCAGCTAAGGAATCTTCCCTCCATCACTATGCCTGAAACCCTTCAGTACACGTGTGCAATGTCAATGTGGACACCATCTGAATCTCCTAATCACAGCAAGGTAGCACAAGAGGACAAAGAAGACCAATCATTAGAGAAAGGACAATGCCAATCCTCACCAGCACACTATCACCTCTAACCAGACTCACCACCAAAACATTCGCCAAACCCCTCTCCCCAATCCACCGCCATCTAGCACCAATGTCCCAAACCCGCTCCCTCTCCCTATCCTCCTATTTCATCACCCCCGCCGACCTCTCCACCGCCCTCCCCACCAAGCCCTCCACGAAAATATCGACAGCCCCTCGCATAATCCCCCTCTGCGCCTCCTGGTTTCTCCCCAACGACCCCCAAGCCCGAACCGGCCTCTCCGTCTACAAAAATTCGCACATCCCAACCGCCCGCTTCTTCGACCTCGACGCAATCCGCGACCCCACCTCCCCCTACCCCCACATGCTCCCCCCCGCCGCGGCTTTCGCAAAAGCCATGCGAGAAATGGGAATTAACAAAGACGACACCGTCATAATCTACGACTCCACCGAACTCGGCTTATTTTCCGCGCCGCGAGTGGGCTGGACGTTCAAGGTTTTCGGACACCCGAGTGTGCATATTCTGAATAATTATCGGTTGTGGGTGGAGCAGGGATATACGACTGAGAGCGGGGAGCCTGCTCCAGTTGGAGAAGGGGAAATGGGGAATTACCCGGAGCCGGAGGTTGACATGCAGAAGATTGCTAGCTTTGAGGAGATGAAGGATGTAGCTTCAGAAGATGGCAAAGATTCCTCCCAGGGAATCCAGATCCTTGACGCGAGGCCATATGGACGCTGGGCGGGCACAGCGCCGGAGCCACGGCCTGGATTATCTAGTGGGCATATGCCCAGTAGCATCAGTATACCGCATTCAGAATTACTGGATGCGAAGACGGGGACGTTGCTGCCGCGGGAGGAACTGAGGCGGATTTTTGAGGCAAAGGGCGTGGATCCGGAAAGGCCGATTGTCAGTAGTTGTGGGACGGGTGTGACGGCCGCGGTGGTGGATGCGGCCTTGGAGGAGGCGGGGTGGGGGACGGGGAGGAGGGTTTATGATGGGAGTTGGACGTGAGTTTTTTTTATTCTTCTTTACTGAATCATTGGGCTTGAAGTTTGGGGTGTATGGCTAATTGTTAATTTTTAGGGAATGGGCACAACGAGTCAAGGAAAGTGAGGGTTTGATTCAGAAGGAGGGGTGAGAAAAATCACAGTCGTGTCTTGATGTATAACGAAGAAGACATGTTAGTTCAAGGCTCGGTAGGATGAGTCATAGCCGATAGTGTGAGAAACCCTCAACATGGTTGGTTTTTACGGTCAGCACGATGAAGTTGGCCCACCAAGACGATTGGCAGGAATTTCGAATCTTCTTTAAGGACGTCCCAGGATTAAGAGATACTCGCCGGACTGCTGAGATTTTAAGAGTCATTTGCGGCGAGAAGTATCTGTTACTCGAAACGAAAGTGTATGGAGATGCACGGAACAAGCAAGGAAGAAAACATAAAGAGACTTAAATGAATCTGGCTCTGGTGGGCAAAGCACTGTCAGAGTTCCACAAATCCCGCCGGAGAAGCTTCCGCCGGTGCAGGTGTGACGGTTTTCATATGCATCCAATTGGACTTGCCGGCATGAAAGCGATGCAAGGCGGGTCGTGAAAGGGGTTTCAGCTGCGAGTATGTAGAGGGGGAAGAATCATGTAGACAGCCACACTGCTCTAGTACGGAGACACTAATACCAGTACACCAATGATGGAAAAAGCCGAGGGACTCAAAATGAGAGCTGAAATATCAGGTCGTAGTGTCACGGAGGTATCTCTTTGGTAGACATATCATTGTCTGCATCCGTTCAAGGAGGATTGGGATGCCGACCACAATATTCAACTGTGAGCTCCGCATTTCAGTCCAGGGGATCTTTCGGGCCATTGGCGAAGTCACGAAGTCACGCAATGATCAGCACACCCTTTAGCGAGAAGCACAGCATTGCAGCATGGCTCGCATGACTTCTAGACTGCGGAACTTGGCATCCTTTGCTCGAATAAGACTTGCGTTGGCCATGCAGGGCTCCGCAGTGTGCGGCGGAAAAGTTTCAGGAGGTTCTTCGACCTGTTGGACCCTCAAAATCTCTTGATGTTGGTAGTGACACGGTTATTAACCTGGCTCTGCGGGATCTATTGAGCACCGGCGGCTGTGTGCTGGCTGACGTCATCACTTATCGGACTATCAGTGACTGGAGAAAACGAGGTTGGGGTCCGGC